>Ga0335085_10000149_pt1 | contig 223213 bp, 204 predicted proteins | sample Lox_Sample_45_FD_206712 | JGI IMG/M metagenome (GOLD analysis project Ga0335085, IMG submission 206712) | Soil microbial communities from Loxahatchee National Wildlife Refuge, Florida, United States - Lox_Sample_4.5 | ecosystem: Environmental > Terrestrial > Soil > Wetlands | place: USA... | reverse complement strand
TAGAGCAACACCCCCAGCGCATAGATGTCACTGCGCGTGTCAATGTCCAGCCCGCTCATCTCCGCCTGCTCCGGACTCATGTAGGCCGGCGTGCCGATAAATTGCTGCAACTGCGTGTAAACCGTTTTCTGCGTCAGCTCGCCTTGCGTCGCCTTGGCGATGCCGAAATCAATGACCTTCGGCACAGGCACGCCATCGTGCAGCGTCACGAGAATGTTCGAAGGCTTGATGTCGCGATGGATGATTCCCTTCTGGTGCGCGTGCTGAATGGCCTGGCAAACCTTCGCAAACAATTCCAGCCGTTCGCGCGTGGAAAGATTATTTTGGTCGCAGTAATCCGTGATTTTGATGCCGCGCACCAGTTCCATGACGAAATAGGGACGGCCGGTTTCCGTCGCGCCCGCATCGAACACCTTGGCGATGTTCGGATGGTCCATCATGGCCAGCGCCTGCCGCTCGACTTCGAAGCGCGCGACGACCTGCTTCGTGTCCATGCCGAGCTTGATGATCTTGAGCGCGACACGGCGTTTGACCGGCTCGCGCTGCTCGGCCACATAGACCACGCCGAACCCGCCTTCGCCGATTTTCTCCAGCAACTTGTAGCGTCCGATCATCGTGCCCGGTTGTTCTTCGGCGATAGGGGGACTGGCGACGACGATGGTTTTGTTCGGGCCGAGGGCCTGCGGCGGTTGTTCGAGAAAATCTTTGCTGGCTTCTTCGTGTGACTTGAGCAACCGTTCGACGCGCTGCCGCAACTGCGCGTCATCGCCACACGCCTGCTTGAGATGTGCCGCGCGTTGTTCCGGCGGCAGTTGCAGCGCCGCTTCGAAAATCGTCTCTTCCCGATTTTGGGGGTTATTCATGGACCTTCATTGGATTGGATTCTATCAAATAACGGCGTGGCCGTCAGCTATCAGTGCGAAATTCCCGCCAGGAAATGGGTCGCCAATTTTCAAACATTTTCGCCCGCACGGCTGCTGCCCTAATTTTGCAGCTCCAAACGATAGAACCTTTGCGGGATTTTCGCATCCACTGCGTTGGTAGCGGTGATGGTAAAAGCGCCGTCCGCGTTGAGCACATTAATGGCGACCGGTATCCACTGGTTCATGGGCGCCGAAAAATTCACGCTCATCAGGGTCAAATAAGTCCTGCCGGAAACACCGTTGCTCGCCGTGAGCACGAGATTGGTGCCAGCCACGCTGATGCCGGTGATGACAGGCGGCCCCGGCACGCTGACGGGCACAATACGCACGGGTGTATGGCGCTCCGTGGTAGTGCCGTCACCCAACTGGCCGCTGCCATTCAAACCCATGGCCCAGAGGCTGCCATCGGATTTGATGAAGAAGCTGCTGTTTCCCCCGGCGGCGACCGCCACCACATTGCTGGTGACAATCAGAGCGGGAGAATGTCGGTCGGTCGTGGTGCCGTCACCCAATTGCCCGTGATTATTAAAACCCATGGCCCAGAGACTGCCATCCGCTTCGACGAAAAGACTGTAGCCCAGGCCCGCTGCAATCGCCGTGACATTTGACGGTTCGATCTGCACGGGCAGGCTCCGTTCAGTCGTTGTGCCATCGCCCAGATCACCAGCTGAATTGTCTCCCATGCCCCAAAGGCTGCCGTCAACTTTGATAAAAAGACTGTGTTCATCTCCGGCAGCGATGGCGATGACGTTGGGAGACACAAGTTGCGTGGGCGAATCGTATTGATATGACGCGAAACCACCCAAACCCAACTGATAATTATCATTATCGCCCATGCCCCACAGACTGCCATCGGATTTGATCAACAGGCTGTGGGCGGAGCCGGCGGCCATGGTGGAAACGGAAAGAGTGCCGGAAACTGCGAATTGAACCTGTTCTGGAAATATCGTGGTGCCCCCATCGGTGCCGTCACCCAGTTCGCCCCAAAAATTGTACCCCATGGCCCAAAGGCTGATACTGACAGGATGACCGCTGATCGTCCGGAACAGACTGTGATACACTCCGGCAGCGGCGGACGTCACATCGCTGGAGACGATTCGCTCCGGGAAATATTCGGTCACACCCCGCTCGTCTCCCAATTGATTTGCCGAATTGTCGCCGACCGCCCACAAACTGCCGTCAGCTTGCACAAAGAGGCTGTGATAAGCCCCGGCTGAGACGCCGGTGACGTTTCCAGGCATTATCTGGACAGGCCGATGGCTGCCGCCAAAGGCTGGACCCTGACCCAACTGGCCGAGTGAGTTATCGCCCATGCCCCAGGCACTGCCATCAGACATTACGAAGAGAGTATGATACCATCCGGCGGAAACCTGGGCGACCCGTCCGGTCGGAGAACCAGGAGGTTGGGGCGCGACCAGTACCGAAACGCCGCCGGCATTGTCATAGAGCCCGGGGTCAGGAACGGCGAAAATCAGCGTGTTTGATGATGTGAAAGTGTAGGAGGTGATGTCATTAGTGCTGTTCCGGCCCCCGGTGGCAGCGGTGCGAATCAAATTATAGAACGCATTGGTGATGGCGCCGATGTAGGCACTGTTCGGATCAGGGTAGAGGATAAAATTGACGTCTCCGCCTTTAAGGTTCGAGAACGCCCCATCGAAGAGTTGCGGGGTTGAGATGTTGGTGGCCGCCGAGCCGTCAAATACCAAAAAATCTGTGACCCACGGTGAATTGAACGTCCAGGCGGTGTAAATCTCATTCGTCTGGTCGGAACTTAGTGCCGGAAACATTTGTGCGGCGTCCGCCGGATTGATTACCCGAAAAGTGTAGCTTCCAGGAGCAACGCCGTAAGTGAGCAACTGCGCGGCGCCGCCCGCATTGAACGGCTGATAAAACAATGACTGATCGGAGTTAAAATAGGCCGATCCGTCGGCGCGGGCGTCAATGTTAATTATGGCGACATTCGGTGGCAGATTGCTGGTGATGATTGTCCCGGCAAAGGTTTCAGATCCAAGGCCGGCCGCGAATAGGAGTATTACCTGCATGGAGGCACATGTCCGGGTTGTCGTGGCGGACCCTCCATTACAATCCCGACTCGATTGCAGAACATGGTGCTTTTTCATAATGCCCTTTCCAATCTCGGCGGCTCGCCCAGCCTTCTGTTCGGCAATGCGGTCAAGCTGTTATTTGGTAGTGCGCAATTCACGGATGAAAGGGATCAGCCACGTTTCAAAAATTTTCTGATCCTTTTGGTGTGGGAAAGACGCACTGATCCATAAGCGGTTGAACCGCTATTTGAAGAAAGAATCCAACGCATACCAACAAACCGCTATGAACGAATTCAAATTTTCCTGTCCCCACTGCGACCAGCACCTGCAGGTTGCCGAAGAATTGGGTGGACGCCAGTTTCAATGCCCCGGCTGTAACCACCTCATTCGCGTTCCGCGCCCTCCGCGACGCGGGGACAGTTGGAGTGGCACGGTGGAAACCGGCCGGACGTGGGACACTTTCCTGCCGCCGGTGATTCGCAAATGAACACGCAGTTCGGGTTCACCCGAACAAATCCATCTGCGGCGGCGGGGCGAGTTGCTTGAGATTGTCACGGTCTTGCTGGCGGCGCGCGGACTGCCGCACAGTTCCTTCCGGCGTTAGTTCGGATTCTTCGAGATTGCCGAGGATCACTTTCGCCCGCTCCAGCACTTCCCGGGCACCGCAACAAAGAAGCGCTTACTTCGCCGGGTTCGAAGCCCGGTTCTACGGCAGCCAGGATGGCTGCCACCACGGCTGTCACAATTCAACGTACCGCTTGACGAAGTAATTTTTGAAATGCGCTTCGGGCGCGTTGAGCAACGGGCACTCGTCGCACGACCGCACCTTCACGTTGCAATGCCTGACGTGGCAGGAAACTTTTTTCCGCTGCAATTCCAGCACGATCCGGCGCAGTCGTTGCGTGTTGTCACCCTTGACCAGCACGAGATCGCCCGGTTGCAGCGCTTCGCGAACCAGATCCATGCCGGCCTGAAGCTCCGAGCCGGCCAGTCGGATCGCAGAACGGTCCATGCCCGCTTGCGACGCCGCGGCACGCAGGCTCTTCATGTTGTCCCCGCCGATGCAGATGATGAGTTCTGCGCAGCGAGCCAGGCGGAGGCCCAGTTCGCGGTAGACATCGCGAGGTTTGCCGGGCGGTTCCATGACATTTCCCAGCACGACGATTTTTCGCTTCGCCGGAATCCGGGAAAGTGTTTCGAACGCCGCGTGCATCGATTCCACGACGCCTTTCGAGCTGTCGTCCAGAATGCGCGTTCCATCCGGCAACGGGATCAGTTCCATGCGCGATATTTCCGGCGGCAACTGCGCCAGGCGCGCGATCGCCTCGTGCAATTTGATTTGTTCCACTTGAGCCGCGGCCACCGCAGCCAGCAACGGATACACCATGTGATCGCCGACCAGCCGGCTATAAACGCGGTGCGTCGCGCCGTCCACCTGCACATTGAAGGCGGTGCCGGCCCCTTCGATGGCAATATTCTCAGCGTGCACGTCGTTGTCCCGATTCAAACCGAACGTGATGACGCGCGCTTCCGTCTGCGTGGCCATCCACCGGACGTGCGGATCGTCCCCATTCAGAATCGCAATTCCTTCCTTCGGCAGCGCACGGACCATCTTCACTTTCTCGGCGCGCGTGTCGAACAGCGTCGGGAACGAGCGATTGTGCTCGCTTTTGATGGAGGTAACGACGACGAGATCGGGCCGGATCATACGCGCGTAATTCGCCATGGTCCCCGGCCCCGAGATGCCGACTTCGAGCACGGCGTGGCGGTCGCCACGACGGACACACAACAGATTTCCCGCGAGGCTCGAACCGTAATTGCTGTGGGAAAAATTGCGGTCCGGACAATTCAACGCCGCGTGCAGCGCCCGCTTCGCCGTGGTTTTGCCCAGCGACCCGACGACCACGGCGATCCGTGTGCGGTGCAGGAACAGTTGGCGGTAAAGCTCCGAAAGCTTGCGATAGGAGGACCCGAGCCGATCGTATTCGCGCCGGAGAAAAATCCTGCGGCCGCCGGGAATTTCGCGGAACAGCTGGATCAGGTCGGCGGTCTTGCTCATGGTTTCGCAACCGCGGGACAAGCTGGAGGCCTGTCCTACGTTCCAAATAAATCCATCTGCGGCGGCGGGGCGAGCTGCTTGAGCTTGTCGCGGTCCTGCTGGCGGCGCGCAGATTGGCGCACCGTCCCTTCGGGCGTTAGTTCCGATTCCTCGAGGTTGCCGAGAATAACCTTCGCGCGTTCCAAGACTTCCTTCGGCACGCCAGCCAGACGCGCAACATGAATTCCGTAGCTCTTGTCCGTGCCGCCTTCGACAATTTTGCGCAGGAAGACAATCTGGTCGCGCCATTCGCGCACGGCCACGTTGAGATTTTTCAAGCGCGGCAGGCGCGTCGCGAGTTCGGTCAATTCATGGTAGTGCGTCGCGAATAATGTTTTCGCGCCGACTTGGTTGTGCAGGTGCTCAACGATGCTCCACGCCAGGCTCAACCCGTCGAACGTGCTCGTTCCGCGCCCGATTTCATCTAGCACGACGAGGCTGCGCGGGGTGGCGTTGTTCAAAATGTTGGCCGTCTCGGTCATTTCAACCATGAAGGTGGATTGTCCGCGCATGAGATCGTCGCTGGCGCCGATGCGCGTGAAAATCCGGTCCACGAGGTCAATCCGAGCCGCCGCCGCCGGCACGAATGAACCGGTGTGCGCCAGCAACACGATGAGCGCGGATTGCCGGATGTAAGTGCTTTTGCCGGCCATGTTCGGCCCGGTGATGAGCGCGATTTGGGGCAAGGTAGGGCTCGCTGTCCCCAGCGAGCCGTCTGGCGGCGCGATAGGGACATCGCGCCCTACCATCATGGTAACGCTGTTCGCCAGCTCTGTATCATTCGGCACGAACCGCTCGTCCATCAGGCTCTGTTCCAGCACCGGGTGCCGTCCATCGCGGATTTGAATGATTCCTTCATCGGCGACCACAGGCCGGCAATAGTTGTGCAGGCGTGCCGTTTCAGCGAAGGACGCGAGTACATCGAGTTGTGCCAGTGCCGCGGCCGTTTGTTGAATTTTTGGCAATTGGCCGAGTACTTCCTCACGCACGCGCTGGAAAAGTTCAAATTCGAGCTTTACGCTGCGTTCCTCCGCGCCGAGGATTTTGCCTTCCATCTCTTTTAACTCCGGGGTGATATAGCGTTCTCCGTTGGCGATGGTCTGCTTGCGGATGTAATGCGGTGGCACCTTGTCGAGATTCGCCTTGGTCACTTCGATATAATAGCCGAAGACGGAATTGAACCGCACTTTGAGCGATGGGATGCCGGTGCAACCAATTTCATCTGCCTGCAATTTGGCGATCCAATCTTTCCCGCCGCGCGTCGCGTTGCGCAGTTCGTCGAGCGCGGTGTCGAAACCATCGCGAATCATGCCGCCCTCCTTCACCACGAGCGGCGGGTCGTCCACGATGGCGTGGGAAATCAAGTCCACGAGGTCGGGCGCTTCGGTGAGTTGACCATTTAACTGTGCAATCAAGATGGTGGTGCGAGAGTCTCTCGAGCCCATGCTTTCCGAAAGTAGATTTGATTTGGGCTCGACGGCGTCTCGCCCCATCATTCCAAGCATTCCTTTCGCTGCAGGGATTTGCTCCAGCGCCATTCGTAATGCAATCAGGTCGCGCGCGTTGCCGCTGCCGGAACTCAATCTGCCGATCGTACGCTCCAGATCGCGCACCTGCGAAAGCTGCGCCCGAAAATTGTCCAGATCGGCAGAATTTTCCACGAACGTCTGCACCGCTTCCTGCCGAAGGCGAATCGGCCCGACGGCGGCGAGCGGTTGCGACAGCCAGTCGCGGAGCCGGCGCGCGCCCATCGGTGTGACCGTGCGGTTGATAACGCCGTAAAGCGAAGCATTGCGCTGGGCGTCATGACGCAGCGGCTCCAGAATTTCGAGGTGCCGCAGCGTCGTGTAATCGAGCGCGAGAAAATCGTCGCGGCGATAAAACGAGAGCCGGGTGAGGTGCTGGACGTCGCGGCGCAGGTGTTGCGTGAGGTAATGCAGCGCCGCACCCGCCGCGCCGACGGCGGCCGTCCGGTCTTTCAAACCAAACCCATCGAGGGATGCGACCTTGAAGTGGTCGCGCACGGTGAACAGCGCGGTCTCCGGCGCAAAGGTCCAATCATCATAGCCTGTCAGTGTCCAACCGAAATTCGATCGTGGCGGCGGCGTCTCGCCGCCCGGAACATGCGCCGAGGGCGGCGCCTCCGCATTACTGCGACGGGGCGTCGTAGCCACGCCGCCCAATAAATCCCGCAATGCTACTGCTTCGCCCGGGTAAACAATTTCCGCCGGGCGCAGCCGCTCCAGTTCCGTGAGCAGCGCCGAATCACCATCAACCTCGGTCGTCAGGAAATCGCCCGTGGTCAAATCCACGAGCGCCAGGCCGAAGGTCTTTCCGCTGGGACGAACCGCGGCCAGGAAGTTATTCCGTTCAGCCACGAGCATCCGCTCGTCAAAATGCGTGCCGGGGCTGAGGATTTGGGTGACCTCGCGTTTGACGAGTTTGCCGGGCCGGGCGTCTTCGAGTTGATCGCAAATGGCGACCTTGCGCCCGGCCTTGAGCAATCGGCCAATGTAGGCATGGGAGGCATGATGCGGCAGGCCACACATGGGCACGCCGTTGCGTGCCGTCAGCGCCAAATTGAGAAGCTGCGCGCCGGTCTGCGCATCTTCAAAAAACATTTCATAAAAATCGCCCAGCCGGAACAACAGCAGCGCGTCTTTGGGCAGTTCGCTTTTGATGCGGCGATACTGCGTCATCATGGGCGTGAGCTGGGTTTCGGCGGCCATCGGCCGGGAAACTAAACTTGAATAGCACCGGCGTCGAAGAATTTTTGCATCGGCGCTGGCCGGCCTAGATCGGATTCGATAATGTTCGGGGAGGGATCGGACCGGTGATTTCTCTTGAAAACTGTTCCGCAGTGACAATACTTGGCCACACTTTGCCAAAATGCGACAGGCCATGTCCATTTGCCGGCATTAGTCTGTTTCAATATGATCATGTCAGCCCGTTTTGGCCGCCGCTTGCCGGTCATCGGTTTTCTATCCGTACTGGTGGCTGGTGTCGCAAGCACCGTTTGGGCTGCCGACAACACGTCCAGTACGGTGCCCGCCGCACAATTGACCGCGGCACAGTCCGTCAGCACCAGTCTGCCCATCAACACCGGGGACAATGCGTGGGTGCTCGCCAGCGCAGCGCTGGTGTTGATGATGACGGCCCCGGGCCTGATTCTGTTTTACGGCGGGCTGGTGCGCACCAAGAACGTTCTTTCCACAATGATGCACAGCTTGATTCTCATGGCGGTGGTTTCCACGTTGTGGATGGTGTTCGGCTACAGCATGGCGTTCGGTGAGGGCAACGCAATTTTCGGCAATCCTTTCAAACATTTATTCCTGCAAGGCATCGGCGCAGCTCCCGATCCGGATTACTCGCCCACCGTGCCGAATCAGACGTTCATGCTGTTCCAGATGATGTTCGCCATCATCACGCCGGCGCTGATTAGCGGGGCCATCGCCGAGCGCATCCGTTTCAAAGCCTATCTGGTGTTCATCGTGTTGTGGACGACGGTGGTCTATTTTCCGCTATGCCACATGATGTGGGGCAAAGGTGGCCTGTTCAATTGGGCTCTGGGCGGGCGGGTGCCGGCCCTCGATTTTGCGGGCGGCACGGTGGTGCATATCAGTTCGGGTGTGTCCGCACTGGTCTGCGCGCTCGTCCTGGGCAAACGCGACGGCTACCCACACGAACCGATGATGCCGCATAACGTGGTGTATTCGCTCATCGGTGCGGGGCTGTTGTGGGTGGGCTGGTTCGGCTTCAACGCGGGGAGCGCGTTGAGCGCGGGCGGCCTGGCCGCGAGCGCGTTCGCCGCCACGCACTTCTCGGCGGCCGCGGCGGCGTTGAGCTGGACCACCACCGAGTGGTTGCTCAAAGGCAAACCCAGCGTGCTGGGTGCGGCCTCCGGCATGGTGGCCGGGTTGGCCACTATCACCCCGGCATCGGGTTTCGTGTCCGTCCCTTCAGCATTCGGCATCGGGCTGGTCGCCGGCGTCGTCTGTTACCTCGCAGTGACGAAGTTAAAAGCGCGATTCGGCTACGACGACTCGTTGGACGTGTTCGGCGTGCATGGCGTCGGCAGCACGACCGGCATGTTGCTGCTGGGCTTTCTGGCGAACCAGCAGGTGAACCCGGCGCTCGTCGCCACCTTCAAGATCAACGGCGTGACCACGGCCATCGCGGGTGGCACCCACCAGTTTTTCAACCAACTCCAGGCTGTGCTGGTCACCGTGGCCCTGGCAGCCATCGGCACCTGGGTCTTGTTGCGGCTGGTGGATCGCATTGTCGGTTTGCGCGTTGACCAGGAAGACGAGAGCGTGGGTCTGGACCTTTCGCAACATGGCGAGCGCGCTTACAACGAATAAACAGGAGACAACGCATGAAAAAAATCGAAGCCATCATCAAGCCGTTCAAATTGAATGACGTCAAGGAAGCCCTCAACGGCATCGGCATCCTCGGCATGACAGTCATGGAAGTGAAGGGCTTTGGCCGCCAAAAAGGGCACACTGAAATCTATCGCGGCAGCGAATATACCGTGGATTTCCTGCCAAAAATCAAAATTGAAACCGTGCTGCCGGATGACCAGGTGGAGGACGCCGTCGAAGCCATCCTCAAAGCTGCCAAGACCGGTAAGATTGGTGATGGCAAGGTTTTTGTGTCCACCGTTGACGATGCCTGGCGCATCCGCACCAGCGAACAAGGGGATAGCGCGGTGTAGTGGCACGGGTGTCTCGCCCGTGCGCTTCAACCGGTCACCGAATGTTTGGAAATTTACGGGTGAGACGCCCGCGCCACTACGGCGCGGCGCAACTTGCCAATAATTCTGCGTTGACACTCCGGGGCAAAGGTTTACAACGGCCGGTGCAGGAGATGTAAAACGACCAGGTACCGGAGAGAGCGAAAAAGTTTTCCAAGAGGAGGCTGACATGGCTGACACAATTTCCTTCAATCTCAACGGCAAGCCCACGCATTTGCAGGTGGATGGCGACCGGATGCTGCTTTGGGTGTTGCGAACCGAGCTGGGGCTGACCGGCCCCAAGTATGGCTGCGGCGAAGGGCACTGCGGCTGTTGCACGGTGCTGGTGGACAAAGTGGCGTACCGCTCCTGCCTGATGCCCGTCAGTTCGGCCAAAGGCAAGGAAGTCCTGACCGTCGAGGGACTCGAACAGGACGGGAAACTCCACCCGGTGCAAAAAGCATTCATGGCCCACGATGCGCTGCAATGCGGATTCTGCATTCCGGGGCAAGTGCTTAATGCCGTCGGTCTGTTGACTAAAAATCCGCAGCCCACGCGGGAACAGATCATCCAGGGCATGAACAACAACTTCTGCCGGTGCGGTGCGTACACCCGCATCGTGGACGCCATCCAGGCCGCTGCCGCGGAGATGAAAGGAGCCTGAATGAACACGCACGATTTTCTGGCAGCCAATTTCCGCGACATCCACAGCTACGAGGATTTCTTCACCAGCAGCCGGCGGGATTTTCTCAAGCGCGTCGGTGGCGGCATCTTCATTTTCATGGCCATCAACGAAGCGCTGCTCGGCCAGGAGGAGGCGGCCCGGCCGCGTGGCGGTCGCCCCGGTCGGCCCTCCGACTTCAACGCCTATTTGCGCATCGGCGAGGACGGACGCGTGACCTGCTTCACCGGCAAAATCGAAATGGGCCAGGGTCCCATCACGTCGCTGCCGCAAGAAGTGGCCGAGGAATTGGACACGCCGCTCGACACCGTGGACATCGTGATGGGCGACACCGACCAATGCCCGTGGGACATGGGGACGTTCGGCTCAATGACGACGCGGATGTTCGGCCAGGAGTTGCGCGCGGCGGCGGCGGAAGCCAGGGGCGTTTTGCTGGAACTCGCCGCCGAGCAACTCAAGGTTCCGCAGGCGCAACTCGTCGCCCGGGACGGGGTCATTTCCGACCAGCAGGACCCGAAAAACAAAATCAGTTACGGCCAGCTCGCGAAGGGACAAAAAATCACGAGGCATCTGCAGACCCGGCCGGCGTTGAAAGACCCGTCACGGTTCAGGATTGCCGGCAAACCCCTGACACACCGGGACGGCGAAGCGAAAGTCACCGGCAAGGCGCATTACGCCGCGGACGTCCGTGTGCCCGGAATGCTCTACGCGAAAATTCTGCGCCCGCCGGCACACGGCGCGACGCTGAAAAGCGCAGATACGGCGCCCGCCAAGGCGGTGCCGGGCGCGCAGGTCATTCAGGACGGCGATTTAATTGCCGTGCTCCACGAAATTCCCGACGTGGCCGAGGCCGCGCTCGGCAAAATCAAGGCTGAATGGGACACACCGGCGGCGACCTACGATGACAAGACGGTTTTTGACCATCTGCAAAGCGTCGCACCGCCGCCGCGTACCGTGGCGCACGGCGGCGATTTGGACGCCGGCAAAAAATCCGCGGCCAGGAATTTTGAGGCGGCGTATCTCAATGCTTACGTTTCCCACTCGCCTATGGAACCGCATGCCGCCTTGTGCCAGATCGAAGGCGACAAGGCGACGGTCTGGGCTTCGACGCAAAATCCATTCGGCGCGCGCGGCCAGGTTGCCGAGGCGATCGGGTTTCCGGTAGAGCAAGTCCGTGTCATCACGCCATTTGTCGGCGGCGGCTTCGGCGGCAAGACGAACAACCGCGAAGCGGTTGAAGCGGCGCGGCTCGCGAAGGCCGCCGGCAAACCGGTGCAGGTGATGTGGAGCCGCGAGGAGGAATTTTTCTACGACACCTTCCGGCCGGCCGCGATTGTGAAAATCAGTTCCGGCGTGGACGCGGCGGGCAAAATGGCGTTCTGGGATTACGACGTTTATTTCGCCGGCGAGCGTGGCGCGGCGCAATTTTACAGCGTGCCGAACCATCGCACGGCGTCGCGCGGCTCCGGCTTCGGCGGGCCGGCGAGCGCGCATCCGTTCGCCACCGGCGCGTGGCGTGCGCCCGGCAACAACACCAATACGTTTGCCCGCGAGTCCCACATTGACATCATGGCGGCCGGCGCCGGTATTGATCCGGTGGAATTCCGACTGAACAATTTGAATGATCCGCGGATGATCCGCGTTCTGAAGGCCGCCGCCGACAAATTCGGGTGGAAGCCCGCCAAATCGCCGAGCAAGCGCGGACTCGGCGTCGCGTGCGGCATTGACGCCGGCAGTTACGTCGCGGCCATCGCCGAAGTAGCCGTGGACGCGGACAAAGGCACGGTGCAGGTGAAACGCGTCGTTTGCGCGCAAGACATGGGTGTCGTCATCAATCCCGAAGGCGCGAAGATCCAGATGGAGGGCTGCATCACGATGGGGCTCGGCTATGCGCTCACCGAGGAAGTGCATTTCAAGGGCGGACAAGTTTTGGACACAAATTACGACTCTTACAAATTGCCGCGTTTTTCGTGGGTACCGGAAATCGAAACCGTTCTGGTTGAAAATAATGAAACGCCCCCGCAAGGCGGCGGTGAACCGGCAATTGTTTTGATGGGCGCGCTGATCGCCAACGCGATCCACGACGCGACCGGCGCCCGGCTCTATCAACTACCGATGACACCGGAGCGCATTAAGGCGGCACTCCCGAAAGCGTGATTTGAGGCGGCAGGTCTTAGCCGGTATGGAGCAGTCGTCCGGGTGCGTGGCTGCGGCGCCTCGTCGCAAAGAGTGGACGCGGCGCCCTCGCCGCGCGAACTGTTTAGCACGCCGTTTGGTTGGCCTGGCGCTATGGGGGACGAGGCGTCGCCGACACCCCCTGCGAGGAGGGCCTCGCAGCCACGCTTTTCAAATGCATCGTTCCGGCTTAGCGTTCATCCGGCAGGACGTGCAGTTCCCCGGCACGCTGCAGCCGCAATATCTCGGCAGTGTAGCCCTTGCGGAAGTTCGGATACCTGAACTGATAACCAAGTTCCATTTTCAGTTTGCGATTCACGACCCGCTTGTTGGTTGCGCCACGTTTACGGTTCTCGTCGGGATTCTCCGGGACGGACGGTGGCGGGTATTTCCCGACGGTCGCGGCCAGCCATTGAAAGAAATTCGCCTGGCTCACCGGCTCATCGTCCACGGCATTGTAAATTTCGCCGGCGCGCCCGTTCTTCAGCGCCGCGATGATGCACCCGATCAAATCGTCGCGGTGAATCATGTTCAGGAAGCGTGAGCCGTCGCCTTCGATGCGCGCCTCATTTTTGATGAATTGCTTGAACCCGTGCCCGCGGTCCGGCCCGTAAATCCCCGCCACGCGCAATATCACCGGAGAAAATGCTTTTGTATTTTGACCGCCGGGAGTTGTTCCTCTGGCAGTCACCGCCCCCTCATCCCGTCCTTCTCCCCCGCAGGGGGAGAAGGTGGCCGAAGGCCGGTTGAGGGGGCGTGCCGCCGCGATCAGCAATTTTTCCGTCTCCACGAGAATCTTCGCCGTCTCGGCTGCGGGTTCGATTGGGCTCGTCTCTTTGACCTGCGAACCGTCGGTCTGGCCATAAACGCTCGTGCTGCTGGTATAAACGAACTTCTTCGGCAGGCTGGCCGAAAGCCATTCAATCAGATTGCGCGTGCCTTGAAGATAAACCTGCCGGTAATCCTCAGCATTGCCGCCAGTGGAAGAAACGCAGTTCACGACCCAGTCAAAGTCGCGCGGCAACTTCTCAAGCGTCTCTGGCCGGGTAATGTCGGCAATTAGCGGTTTGATTCCAGTTGTCGGCAATTCGTTTCCGGCCGACGCGCTTCGGCGCAGACCGAAGACCTCATGGCCAAGCCGAACCAGCTCGGAACCGAGAGGCAAACCGACGTAACCGCAGCCGACAATCAAAACACGCATGCAGAAAAGGTAGGGACATCTCGCCGAGATGTCCGCGAAAAACGTTCGGACGGCTCGGCGAGCCGTCCCCACCTCAATCCATGACCGCCGCAAACCGCAGCCCGCGCGTGCTGACGCGGAGTTGCTCGAATCCGAACTCCGCCATCACCATTTCGTAAATCAGCACTCCGGTGAGAATCACGTCTGCCCGTAATTTGGGCAACCCGACGATTTCCTTGCGCTCCGCCAGGGGCAGGCGCCACAGCCGGTGCCGATGCGACTTGATCCGCTCCAAACTGAGGCGCGTGGCCTCAATTCGTTCGCGGTCGTAGCGGTCGAGCTTCGCCTCCATGCGCGCCAGGATGCTGGTGGTGCCGCCCGTGCCCACGAGCTGAATTTCCCGGGAATGATTTTCATGTCGCAAGGCCGGTTCCAGCTCCGGACGGACATCGTCTTTCAGAAAATTCTTTATCCAATCGCGGCAGGCATTGAATTCGCCGCGCGTGGGCGGGTCGCTGTGTGGAAATTTTTCCATGAGCCGCACGGTGCCGAGCGGAAAGCTGCGCGCAAAATGCTTGTGCTCGCCGTGGCCTAGAATAAATTCCGTGCTCCCGCCCCCGACATCCAGCAGCAACAGCGGCTGCTTCGCCAGTTCGGGATCGGTGGTCACGCCCTGAAACGCCCATTCGGCCTCCTGTTCGCCGGAGATGATCTTCACCTTGAGACCTGAGACGCGCTCGATGGTTGAGGTCAGGTCACCGGGGTTCTTCGCGTCGCGCGCAGCGCTGGTGGCAATCACGCGGATGGAATCGGCGTTTCGTTCGCGCGCGATTTGGGAGAATTCCCAGACGGCTTCGGCGGTGCAGGCGACCGCTTCCGGCTGGAGTCGGTGCGTTTCATAGAAACCCCGGCCCAGCCGCGTCTGGCGGCTCTCCTCGTGCACCGGCCGCACGTCGTGTCCCGACACGTCAGCGACCAGCAACTTGATCGAGTTGGTGCCGACGTCAATGACGGCACGGCGAACGGGTTCCATGCGGCGGAAAAGCTACAGAGCGGTGGCGCAGAAACCCAACCGAAAAATGTTACATTTTGCCGGACATTGCGCCGGACGTGGCAGTGTGTATTTTTCCCGCATGAAACTCTACGTTTTGCGCCACGGCATCGCGGTGGAACCGGGGTCGCCGGGATACGAAACTGATTCCGCCCGGCCGCTTACTGCGGAAGGCAAACGCGAACTCCGCCACGTCGCCGTCTTCCTGCGGAAAAGGGGCGTGCGCTTTGACCGGATTCTATCGAGCCCGTTTCGGCGCGCCCGGCAGACGGCAGAGATCGTGGCCCGAAATTTGAAGCAGGAAAAGCGGCTTGATTTTTCTTTGGCGCTGACGCCCGACGGCGATGTGGACGTGCTCATCCGGCAATTGAATACGGCGAAGCCGGTGCCGGAATACGTCCTGCTGGTCGGGCACGAACCGTATTTAAGCCGATTCGTTTCGCTGCTGGTTTCGGGTGGCAGCGGCGCGGACATCCAGTTGAAAAAAGGCGGACTCTGCAAACTGGATGCTGGCGCGTTGCACGCCGGCCATTGTGCAAGATTGCTCTGGCTCCTCACACCGAAGCAGATGAAGCTGATGGCTTAGTCTGAACCACGAAATACACGAACTACACTAAAACCTTTTGGCAAACCAGCCGTTCCTTTCGTGTATTTTGTGTGTTTCGTGGTCTCTCAATCTTCACCCTACGCGGAAGGAAATTCGCTGAATTAGATTTTTCCCGAAACTGTGCTGCAACCGGTCCAGGATTTCTTTACGGCGATAGCGGACGATTTCGGCGAGCCAGACGCTGCTGTCCACGTTCACAAACAACGTACCCTTGCGCACGCCGGCCGGCTGGGCATGCGCGACAATGTTCGGGTCAATCAACGAATTCCACACCTTGACGACCTCGGCCTCGGCCCGGCGGGTATCCAAATGCAACTCCGACGCTACTTTCGGCAGCACATCGCCAATGCGCCGGGCGCGTACGGTCTGCGCGGCTTCCAACGGTGACAAGTCCACGCCACGCCACTGCGCCAGGACCCGCTGGCGGGCGGAAATCCTGCCCGGTCCCCGTGGCGGTACGAATTTGGGCGGCAACATGTCGCCAAAATATTCGGTGAACGAGTGGGAAAGGCAAGCATCCGCTTCGTCCTCGTTCTCGTCTTCCTCCTCGTGCTCGAAAACAAGCCTTTGCGGAGCGCCGGTCTCCGACCCGGCGCGGTTCCGGACGTTTTGCGATACTCGCCGGGTCGGAGACCGGCGCTCCAAGGGCGGTGTCAAAAAATCGCCCGGATGATTCTGACAGCAATTTTCCGCTTGCCAAACGTGACTTTGTGATGCAAAGTAATCACATGGAAAACAATTGGGCTGAAGAAAACCTGCAAACCATTCGAACTTTGATGGAACGTTCTGCGCTCTACCGGCGCGCGCTGGCACCCATCATGCTCCTGGCTGGCGCGCTCGGCGTGGTCGCCGCAGTCATCGGTCTGACAAGTCATTTCGATTCGACTCGCGCTTTTGATCTTCTCTGGTTGAGCACGGCGGTGGTCGCGGTTATCGGAGCCTTTCTCATCGCCCGTCAACAAGCGCTCAAAGATCGCGAGCCATTCTGGTCGCCCCCGACTCGCCGCGTGGCGCAGGCACTGATTCCGCCGTTGTTGGCGGGAATGGTTATCGGCATATTCCCGGCATTTTTCCAGGAGGCCGAAAAAGATTTGAATTTTTGTTCGGCAATTGTGTGGATTATGTTCTATGGCTGTGCGCTCCATGCTGCAGGGTTTTTTATGCCGCGCGGCGTAAAAGTTTTTGGATGGCTTCTTATTGCCAGCGCCTGCGGCGTCCTTTACGCTTTCGCTTTGGGAGATCTGAATACCGGTTTTAGCGCGCACCTGCTGATGGGCTTTTTCTTTGGCGCGCTCCATCTGGCGTATGGGATTTATTTGTATCTGACAGAGAAAGGAAAGAATGCGGCGTGAATCCGGAACCTTTTCTACAGCTCGACCGCGTGATTCACGAGAAAGGCCGGCTGGCGATCATGTCCATGCTCGCCGCTGCGCCGGAGCTGTCGTTCACCGAGTTGCGCGACGCGCTGGCCATGACCGACGGCAACCTGACCACCCACATCCGTGCCTTGCAGCAGGAAGGCTACGTGGCGGTGGCCAAGTCGTTTCAAAACCGGCGCCCGCTCACGACCTGCTCCCTCACGGCAACGGGCCGCAAAGCCTTCGCTGAATACATCAACCTGCTGGAGCAAATCGTCCGCCAAACCAAAAAGTGAAAATGATTGAACAAACCAGAATCACCGCGGTCTTTTACTTTGTGATACAAAGTGAATTGGTAGCGCAGACTGGCAGTCCTCTGCCCGCCGCGAACACCGAAATCGGCGCGTACGGAGTGACGCGCCCTACCTGAGAAAAGACGTATGAAAATCATTCGTGCTGAACATCTGGGCATGTGTTTCGGGGTGAAGGACGCCGTCACCCTCGCCCTCGAAACCGCAAGTCGCGAACCGCTGACCATTCTGGGCGACCTCGTCCACAACGAAACCGTGGTAGCGGAGTTGCGGGCCAAAGGCATTCGTGTGGCGCAACAACCCGCCGACATCAACACGCCGACCGTGATGGTCACCGCGCACGGCGCTTCGGAGCGCGTGATGAACGAAACGCGCGGGCGCGGTTTGAACGTGGTCGAGGCCACCTGTCCGCTGGTGCATCTGGCGCACCGCGCGATAACACGGCTCGTTCGGGAAGGCTTTCATCCGGTCGTCATCGGCAAACGCGATCACGTTGAAGTGCGCGGCTTGACCGGAGATCTGGATGCATTTGACGTTGTGTTGTGCGAAGAGGACGTGGCAAGGCTTGGCGAGCGCCCGCGTTTCGGCGTTGTTGCCCAAACCACCCAGCCGATTGACCGGGTCCGGCAGCTTGTGGGACTGATTCGCGATTGCTTTCCCCGATCAGAGGTGCGTTTCGTTGACACGGTCTGTCAACCGACGAAACAGCGGCAGAACGCGGCTATCGAACTGGCGCAGAAATGTGACGTGGTCATCGTCATCGGTGGCGCGCACAGCAACAACACGCATGAGCTGGTCAAAACCTGCGCTCGTTTTTGTGCTCGCGTACATCACGTCCAGACGGCGGAAGACGTTTCGGCCAGTTGGATTGATGGCGCGCAAACCGTCGGCATCACTGCGGGAACCTCGACGCCGGATTCCGTTATTGCTGCGGTCGAAGAAATGATTGGCGCGCTGGCCGGCATGGAATTTTCACCCGCGAATTACCGTTAAACCCGAACGAGAGGAAAAATGAAAATTCAATGGTACAAGCGGCTGGGTTGGTTTCATGTTCCCATTTCCCTGCCGGGAACGATCGTTACGCTGGGAGCGCTGGCATTTTGCGCGCAGGTGTTTCTGGCGGTGGACCGCCGGTCGCATTCGGTCAGCGACACCCTTTATGGCGTCTTTCCATTTTTTGCCTGCGCGTTCCTGTTGTTCGATTGGATTGCCGGAAGAACGAGCGACAAAAAATCAAATTATGAACCCCGCCAAATGGATTGAAAATTTCACGCGCAACCGGCAAAACCGTCCGGAACCGGGCCGGGGTGCGCCCGTGAACGCTGCGCTGCCGGTGGCGAGGCGGCCCTATCGCGTTGAATTAATTACGGCGGAATCTGAAACCTCACGCTTCGTGCGCCACCGGCGGCTGATTCGATTTCCGCAACTCACCATGCCACTGCTCGCTGCCTGGACGCCGGAACATTGGACGGTTGGCCACACTGACGAAATTGTTCAACGGGTTGATTTCGACAAACGCGTGGACCTCGTCGGCATTACGGCCAACACGCCCGCTGCGCCTCACGCCTACGGGTTGGCGCGGGAATTTCGCCGGCGCGGCGTCACCGTCGTCATCGGCGGGCCGCACGCCACGTTAATGCCCGACGAAGTGGCGCAACACGCCGACGCAACTGTCGTCGGCGAGGGCGAGTTGGTTTGGCCCCGGTTACTGGCGGACTTCGAACGCGGCGAACTGCAGCGCATTTACCGCTCGTGCGCGTTGCCCGAACTGAAAAAAATGCCCGCGCCGCGCTGGGACCTGATTAAGGGCCGGGCTTACGGTCGGGGTGTCACCATTGCCACGCGCGGCTGTCCGTTCGCGTGCGATTATTGCTCCATCCCGCAAATGTATCAGCGCCGGATGCGCTATCGGCCCGCGGGCGAAGTCGTGGACGAAATCCGGCGCATGCCCGGACGCGCGTTGATTTTTTGGGACGACAACCTCGGCGCGGATCGTGCCTACGCGAAAGAATTGTTTGCGGCCATTGCGCCGATGAAACGCTGGTGGACCAGCCAATGCACGGCGGACGTCGCGTTCGACGACGAATTCATGTCGCTCGCGGCTCGGAGCGGATGCAAGGCCCTCTTCCTCGGCCTGGAAACGATTTCGCAAGCCAGCCTCAATGTCGCCAACAAACGCCACAACCGAGCGGACGAATACCGCGAAGTCATCCGGCGCTTTCACGCACACGGCATCGCGGTGCAGGCCGGCGTGGTTTTCGGATTCGATCACGATGACCGGACGATTTTCCGGACGACGGTCGAGTTTTACCGTTCGGCGGGACTGGATTCCGCGACCGTCAGCGTGCTCGTTCCCTTTCCCAACACGCCGCTCTACCGGCGACTCGATACCGAGGGACGGATTCTCACCCGCGACTGGTCAAAATACAATGGCAAGAAGGACGTGGTCTTTCAGCCGGCGCTGATGTCGCCGCGGGAACTGCTGATGGGGATGGAATGGGCGGCCCGGCAGTTCTACTCCATCCCGTCCGTCGTCGAACGCATGGCACGCTCGCGCACCGGCCTCTGGTGGAACATCGTGCGCAACGTCGGTTATCATCTCGCGCTCCGAAATTTTAGCGGCGTGGGATTCAATCCCGAAGTTCGCAGTCAATCCGGCTCGCAATTGGCGGGCCTCGCATTGGACGCCAAAGCAACCGCATGAACCGACAAATCGAAAAGGCATACGAACCAGATCGGGGCCGTTGGTTTTTGGTCGCGATTTACGCGGCCGCGATGGCTTGGGTGGAAGCTGCCGTGGTTTTTTACCTGCGCTCGATGATAGGCCGGATTGTGCCGTATCAACCGGACCCGCTGCCGGTCGGCGGCGGGTTCGCGATGGTCGAACTGCCGCGTGAATTCGCCACGTTGGTCATGTTGCTGGCGGTCGGCATGCTCGCGGGCCGGACGTGGCGGGCGCGACTGGGCTACGCGGCCATCGCGTTCGGAGTTTGGGACATTCTTTATTACGTCTTCCTGAAAATGATGTGCGGCTGGCCGCATTCGTTGCTGGACTGGGACGTTTTGTTTTTGCTGCCGATGCCATGGTGGGGACCAGTGCTCGCGCCGGTCCTGATTTCAGTTCTGCTGATTCTGTGGGGCACTTTCGCCAGTCAATTTGAACATTCCCCCGCCGACGCGCTGTCAAATGGCGGTGCATGGGCTTTAAACTTCGCCGGCGTGGCGCTGGCACTTTATGTGTTTATGGCCGACGCGCTGGCGGCGGCGCCCAGGGGTCTGGAAGCCATCCGCACCGTGTTGCCTGAAAAATTCAATTGGCTGCTGTTTGGCGTGGCGCTGATGCTGATGTCCGCCCCCGTATGGCAAATCAGCCGGAGTCTTTTGGCACTCAAACCGGTGAAATCTGAAACCGAAGCGGGCACCGAATCATTCTCATGCAGGCGCAATCTGAAAAGTTGAATCCACGCGAAATCAGCGTGCTGCTGCGAGGTGAAACGGAGTCCATCGCAGCGTGGACGGTGCATTGGAACGCCCGGCGCTTCTGGCTGCACATCGCGGCAGTAGTCGTTGGCGCCGGACTTTATGGCGCGGCGATAGGCTGGTGGCGCGATCCCCAACAAGCGCTTTTCGCGGCCACCAAATTTCCGCTCATTATTCTGCTGACCGTGACGGGAAACGCTTTGCTCAACGCCATGCTCGCTCCGTTGTTGGGTCTGAACATTCCGTTCCGCCAATCGTTTTCCGCAATTCTTATGAGCTTTGTCATCGCCTCGGCGATTCTCGGCGCGTTCAGTCCGATAATCGCTTTTTTGGTTTGGAACGCGCCGAACGTCGCTTCCCGAGGCCTGACTTATAGCATCATTTTACTTGCTCACGTGGCGGTTATTGCGCTGGCGGGAATTACCGGCAATACCCGCTTATTCCAGTTGCTGGCGCGGTTTGGCAAAAGCCGGGCCATCGCTTTTCGTGTTCTGGTTGCCTGGCTCGCCGGAAATCTGTTTCTCGGCAGCCAGCTCTCGTGGATTCTGCGACCGTTCATCGGTTCACCGGGTTTGCCTGTTGAATTTTTGCGGGCGAACGCAATGCACGGAAATTTTTACGAAGCGGTCTTTCGTGCTTTTACACAACTCTTCAACGATTAACCAAAACCTCATTGACCTGTGAATGAATCCAACGCCCTGCCATCGCAAATCCCACCCATCATCCCGTCCGCGCCCGGGCAACTGGGCGACGACCCGCTCGAACGCGCTCCGATTCCCAACGCGATCATTGCGATTGAAGCCATCCTGCGGCAGCCGCGCCGCGTGATGTTCCAACTGCGCCAGCCGGGCGCCGGCAAATTGATTGCCATCATGATTTTCGTCTCGATCGTGTGCAGCCTGATTTACGGCGTGGTGGTCGGGACCTTTTCCAACGGCACGCAACTCTGGGCGGCACCGGTCAAGATTGCGGTTGGCCTGATGATTTCCGGGCTGATTTGCCTGCCGAGCCTTTACATTTTCACCTGTTTGAGCGGTTCGCGGGCGCGGCTGGTTGAGGTGTGCGGCTTGCTGGCGGGACTGCTGATGCTGATGACGATCCTGCTTATCGGCTTTGCGCCGGTCGCGTGGATTTTTTCGCAATCCACGGAATCGCTCGCGTGGATGGGCGCGTTGCATCTGATTTTCTGGTTCGTCGCGACCGTATTCGGATTGCGATTTTTGGAGACCGGATTTTCCCACTCCAACGCCCGCTCGCACGTCGGGTTTCACACCTGGGTCATCATTTTCCTGCTGGTGGCGCTGCAAATGACGACGGCGCTCCGGCCGATTTTAGGAACCGCGGACACATTTTTGCCGACGCAGAAACAATTTTTTGGAACGCATTGGGCGGGTTGCCTGAAGGCGCAGGACGGCGCGCGCGAGTCCGGGCCGGGAAGGTGAAGATGTGCCGCCCCTGACGACACGCATTCAAGCATGAATGCCGCCCTCGACGCTCCCCGATCCGTTGGCGTCTTCCTGCGTGTCGGGCCGGAGCACTTGCATGAATGGGTGATTTCCCGGCAGGCGAAATTGCTGGGATTTTGCGTGGTGTCCATCGTGATCGGCGCTGGCATCTATGGCGCGGCGATGGGCTGTTGGCGTGATTCCTGGCAAGCACTTTACACCGGCATAAAACTTCCGCTGGTGATGCTGCTGACGACTCTGGGCAACGGATTGCTGAACGGGATGCTCGCGCCGCTGCTCGGACTGAACGTCACCTTCCGGCAATCGCTGGTCATGGTGCTCATGAGTTTCGCGGTGGCCGCCATCGTCCTGGGCGCATTCAGCCCGGTGGTGTTGTTCGTCGTGTGGAACACGCCGACTCTGACCGCTGGAACGAAGTTGTCCTCGTCGGAATATGGTTTCCTGCAACTGACGCTGGCGGCCTTCATTGCGCTGGCCGGGGTGTTGGGTGACGTCCGGCTCCTGACGTTGCTGAAGCAGTGGACCTGCAGGGCGGCGGTGGCGCGCAACGTTTTGCTGGCGTGGCTGGCGGTGAACCTTTTTCTCGGCAGCCAGATTTCCTGGGTTTTGCGCCCGTTCATCTGGGACCCCAGCCGGCCGGTGGAATTTGTCGGGCGGAATATCTCCGCGGCAGTTTTTTCGAGACAATTTTCAACGCGGTGTGCAGATTGATTTTCTCGTGAAGGCGCGAATAAGAAGAATCCTGGCCGGACTGGCTGCGTTGGTCATTGCGGCCGTCATCTGGCTGTCGTGCCTGCACTTCGTTTTCGCCCGACCCGTCTCCGTGTTTTACGCGGACCAGGGGGTTTCGCCCGAAGCGCGCCAACTGGCGGCCCGGCACCTGCAACTCTGGACCGACCCCGCGTTGCGGGAAGCGGAGTTGAAGAAAATGCGGGTCAGCAATGCGGAATGGGATTTCATGGGACGCAGTTATCTGGTCTGGTCACTGGCGAACATGGCTTTGCGCGATCCGGCGTCCAAGCCCTGCTATTTGCAGACGATGGACCAAATCATTGATGAAACCATGCGTCTGGAAAAACAGGAGGGAATGTATTTCTTTTTGATGCCGTACGCCAAAGACCGGCGCTACGTCATGCAGCCCGCTCGCAGCTTGTTTCTGGACAGCGAAATCGCCCTGATGCTCGCCGCGCGCCGCGTGGTCGAAGAGAAACCGGAATACCGGCCGCTGCTCGCCGAGCGTGTCAACCTGATGGTTGAACGCTTCCAGAAAAGCCCGCGCATGATCCTGGAAAGCTATCCCGATGAATGCTGGATGTTTGATCATTGCGTCGCTTTGGATGCCATCCGGATGGCGGATTATCTTGACGGCACCGACCATTCGGCGCTGATTCGTGATTGGATTGCCTTGGCCAGGCGCAGGCTCGTGGATCCCAAATCGGGCATGTTGATTTCCAGTTTCACCACCGACGGCACGCCGTTGGACGGGCCGGAGGGTTCAAGCATCTGGATGGTGACGCACAGTCTGCAACTGTTGGATGCGGATTTCGCCCGTGATCAGTACCAGCGCGCCCGGAAGGAACTCGGCGCCATCACGCTGGGCTTCGGTTATGCGCACGAATGGCCAAAGTCGTGGCCGGGCTTGCCCGACGTTGATTCCGGCCCGATTTTCCCGGTGTTTGACATCAGCGCCGGTTCCAGCGGCATGGCGTTCATCGGCGCCAGCGCGTTCCATGACGACGAATTTCTCAAGCCACTCGCGGCCACGCTGGGCTTTGCCGCCTTCCCCTCGCGAACGCGCGGCGGGTTGAAATATTGCGCGAGCAATCAGGTCGGCGATGCGGCCCTGCTTTACGCTGCGACGCTCGGACCGCTTTGGCAAAAGGTGCGAACCGGAGCGAAAACACGATGAAAAAGTTTTTGAAGAAACTGGCGATTTTCCAGCGGGCTGAATTTTTGTCGGCCAAAGACCTGTTGCAGCGCGCGGCGGTCATTAGTGCGCTCTTTTTGGCGGTGCATCTGGCCGGATTCCGGGAATTCACCGGTGTGCTTAACGGGACGATCGGCTCGCTCACCCTGGGTTGGAAGCTCTCCGCGTTTCTGGCGGTCATCTACATCGTGTTTTACCTGGCGTTTGTTGCTTTGGTTCCCATTTTGATTCTAGCCGCGGGGATTCTGACGGTTGGCCGGCGGCTCCTTCGAAAATCATCTCATGAACCGCGAATTGATTCTGCGCCGTCGCATTAAGTGGCTGACCAGTCTGTTTACCCTCTGGTTGGCTCCGAGGCATGGACGCCGGCTGGGGAGCGGATTGCGCGTGACACCAACGACGCCAATTGGTCTAAACCATCAGTTCGTCATCATGCCGTGAACGGACAGAGCTTGCAGGGGCATGAATGGAACGACCGTGATGGCTTATGAGTGGCATATCAAATTGGGGCATAACCCGAAGTTTCCTCGTGGTCCTCGCGTGTCTCATCGCGCTGGTGGCGCTGTTTTACGTCGAGGAAGACTGGCGCGGCTGGCACGCCTGGAATCGGTACCAACACCAGTGGGAAGCCAAAGGCGAACGGTTTAATTTTGCGAGCGCGGTGCCGGCCGCGGTGCCGGATGATCAGAATTTTGCGCTCACCCCGGTGGTCGCCAGTTGTTACCTCTACATTCTGGATACGCACGGACACAGAATTAGCCCGGAGGACACCAACGTGGTCAATCGGCTGAAGATGGAAGTTCCTCCCGACACCACCAAGGAAATCGGCAATTGGCAGAAAAGCACCATGTCGAACCTGAAATCCCCCGCCGGTGTCCTGTTGGCTTTAAGCAAATACAATTCGGCGATTGCGGAACTGCGCGAAGCAGCCAAATTGCCCGACTCGCGCTTCCCGGTGAATTACGACAACGAACCGCCGGCGGGCATACTGCTGCCACACCTGGCGGCGATGAAGAAATGCGGGCTGGTCCTGCAAGCGCGGGCCATCGCTGAATTGCAGACCGGCCAAAACGACCAGGCGCTCGCGGACGTCAAACTGGGGATCCAACTGACCGACAAAATCCGCACGGAGCCGTTTATAATTTCGCACCTGGTACGCATCGCCATGCTGCAAATCGCTCTGCAACCGATTTGGGAAGGCCTGGCCCGGCATCAGTGGTCGGACGCGCAACTGGTCGAGCTGGACCAGGAACTGGGCAGGCTGAATTATTTGGCCGATTACGAATTGACCATACGTGGTGAACGGACCCTGGATATTGCCAACATTGAATATCTACGCCACACACATCAATTCAATCTGATGGATGATCCCGGAAAAGGCCTACCGCCCCTTCAAAAGCTCGCTTTTCGCCTGATGCCCAATTCCTGGTATTATCAAAACGAACTGACCATCGCCCGCATGTATGAAGATTGGATTCTGCCGTCCGTTGACGTTGAACACCAAACCGTCTCGCTGGAGACTATCAGCCGGAACGAGGCCGCCATTACCAACAGGTTGAGGCACTTCACCTTCTACGACGTTTTTGCAAAGATGCTGTTTCCGGGAGTCAGTCCGGCCGTGCGCCGATTTGCCTATGCGCAGGCATCAAAGGACCTCGCTCGTGTCGCCATCGCGCTGGAACGTTACCGGCTGGCGCACGGCGCATATCCCGAAACGCTCGACGGGCTTGCGCCGCAGTTCCTTGATAGACCGCCGCATGATGTCATCAACGGCGAACCGCTACATTATCGCCGCACCGCGGACGGCCAATTCGTCCTCTATTCCGTCGGCTGGAATGGAACCGACGATGATGGCGAGGTAGTTCTCCAGAAAGGCTCGACGCCGGGAGTGGACCTCAATCAAGGCGACTGGGTCTGGCAGTATCCGGCCCGGTGATTTGCGATTTACGTTCCGGCCGGTAATCTTCGCCTGGCTGTTCATGTAACGTCTCCGCCTGATTTAGCCAATGTCCGCTTGCGCGGAAGCCCGCAGCTTCTATCTTTTTCCTCGTGAACCGATCGCCGCCCGCGCCGCAAAATTTGATCTTCAAAATGCTCCGGGACGCACAGTCGGCGTGGCAACGTCAGAATTTCCAACAAAGTGTTGAGCTTTTGGAGCGCGCCGCGCGTTTAAGTCCCAACGATCCCATCATTTGGCTGGAGCTGGGAAGCGTGCATGGGCGGCGTTATGACTTTGCAGCGGCGGAAAAGTATTTTGAAAAAGCCATTCGTGTTTCGGGCTGGAAAGGGGAAACCTTTCTCGCGGCCGGACTGCATTGTGCCAACTTCCGGAACGACGCAATGGCCGAGCGTTATTTGAGCCGCTGTCTTGAGCGGGGAAATGCGCCAGGCGCGGTCTTGATAAAGCTGGCGTGGATCTACGAGCGCCGGCGCCGGACTGAAAAAGCCGCCGAACTCGTTGCCCGCGTTTTGCGTGCAGATGCTTCAAATCCGGCGGCTTTGTTTGTCCAGTCCCGGCTCGAACGCCTCGCCGGTCATTGGGAAGAGGCCGAGAAAAAGCTGCGGCTGTTTTTGTCCCGACCCGGTATGGATGTGGAGTCGCGGGCGCGCGGTTGGTATGAGCTTGGCGGCATTCTGGACCTGCAAAAGCGTTATGACGAGGCGATGACGGCGTTTCTCGAAGCGAAGCAACTGTTGCGCCCGTTCGCCGGGCGCGAGTTCGCGCAATTGCAACGCGGCCAAACGAAACTGCTGGAAATGGAAACGATGATTTCGGCGGACGTTTTGCATCGCTGGTTCGATTTCGGGACGCAACTCCAGCCGGCGCGGCGTCTGGCGCTGCTGTGCGGGCATCCGCGTTCCGGCACTACGCTGCTGGAACAGGTGTTGGATGCCCACAACGATGTCATTTCCATGGAAGAATCGTTCGTCATGGGTGAAGAAGCGATCCGGCCGTTGCACCGGGATTTTCCGGAGGAAACGCCGGTATTTACCGTGATGGAATCCGCGAAGGCGGGGTGCTTACGCCAGTCGCGTGAGAACTATTTTTATTTTGCCGAAAAAATCCTGGGCGAAGCCGTCGGCGGCCGGCTGTTGATCGACAAAAATCCCGCGTTGAATCCGGCGATTCCGGCGGTGGTCCGCATATTTCCGGAAACCAGATTTCTGGTGGCCATTCGCGACCCGCGCGATGTGTGCCTGAGTTGTTTCATGCAATCGCTGGATATCAATGTAGTCAGTTCCGCCTACTTGAGCCTGGAGGGCACGGTGACGCAGTATGCTTCGGTGATGGGATTCTGGCGCACAATGCAACCGCGCTTGAAAAACCCGGCCATCGAAATCCGCTACGAGGAATTGGTAAATGATTTGGAATCCGTTGCGCGCCATGTCCTGGGCTTTTTAGGCGTGGACTGGGACGAACGTGTATTGCGCTTCGATGAACACGCGCGAAATAAAGCCCTGAGGTCTCCCTCGGCGACAGATGTGGCCCGGCCGGTCTTCAAAACCGCCGTTGGCCGCTGGCGCAATTATCAAAAGTATCTCGAACCGCATCTGGAAAAACTCGAACCCTTTGTGAAGGCCTTCGGCTATGAATGAAAAACGCCGGGAGCGCCCGCCATCGGTTCACGGCCGGACACCCGCACGGCCGTCCGGCTTGGGTTGTTGCCCCGCCGGGGTTTCCCGTGGTTTAATTCTCGCATGAACATCACCAACCTGAACCCGGACACGGACATCGGCGCGAGTGCGTGGCTGGTCGAAATTGACGACCATCGGATTTTGCTGGACGCCGGGATGCACCCGAAACGCGAAGGGCGTGAAGGGTTGCCGATGTTCGGCAAGGCCGGCCACGCCGCGGTGGACACGATTGCGATTTCACATTGTCACCACGACCACGTTGGCGCGCTGCCGGCGGCGTGCCGGCATTTCCCGGGAGCGCATGTATTGATGAGCGAACTGAGCTACTTCCTGGTCGAGCGCGTGCTGCACAATTCGGTGAACGTGATGGTGCGCCAGCGCGACGAACTGGGCATTCGTGAATACCCGCTCTACACGCATGATGAAGTGGATGAGCTGGCGCCGCAGTTCCAGGGTTTCAAATACAACCGCGAAATCGAATGGGCGGCCTTTCATCCTCCTTCGGCTGGGCGCACCGCCAAGCCTTCTCCCACGCTGGAATTTTTTGACGCTGGCCACACGCTCGGTTCGGCCGGCATCCTGATTCGCGGCAGGAAAGAAACAATGTTTTACACCGGTGACGTCTGCTTCCACGACCAGACTCTAGCGCGCGCGGCGCGGTTTGAGGGCGTGGAGGCCGATGTGATGATCATGGAAACCACGCGCGGGAACCGCGTCGTGCCGCCGGGTTTCTCGCGCGAAACCGAAATCGAACGGCTGGTCGCCGCGATTCACAGCGCGCTCAAACGGAAGGCATGCGTGCTCATTCCTTCGTTTGCACTGGGCCGCACGCAGGAAATGCTGGCGCTGCTGGCGCTGTTGATGCGCGAGGGAAAACTAAAGGGCCAGCCGGTTTACATCGGCGGACTGGGGCGCGTGTTCACGGAAATTTACGATCTGGAGGCGCATCGGGCGCATCGGCAGCACACGAATTTACAACTGCACGAGGCGCTGGAACTTATCGTGCTTGAAAGAGGCCAGGCGGAAAAAATGAAACTGGGCGGCGGAAAACTCTTTGTCCTCACGGCGGGCATGATGAGCGAAAACACGGCGGCGCACGACCTGGCGGTGCGGATGATCGGAGACGAACGGCAGTCCATTTTCTTCGTCGGTTACGCCGATCCGGACACGCCGGGCGGTCGGCTGAAACGGGCGAAGCCGGGCGAAACATTCGTGTTCAGCCCAAGCGCCGGCCGGGTAACCCGGCGCTGCGAGGTGCGGGATTTTGATTTGACCGCGCACGCGAACCGCGGGGATTTGCTGGATTTTGTCGGTCGGGTGCTACCGCGGGCGATCTTGCTCGGCCACGGCAGTGACGATTCGCGCGCCTGGTTCGAGGAACAGATCCGCGCGCGCTGGCCAAAGATCAAAATCCTTCAACCGCAGCCGGGCAAAACACTGTCGGTATAAAATCAAACCGCCGGCGAGACGGGCCGGCGGTTTGCGGTGGAGGCCGTGATTCAATGGCCCATGTTGACGATGTTGGCGAGGTTGAAGATCGGCAGGAACATACAGATGACCATGCCGCCGATGACTACACCCAGGAAAACAATCAACATCGGCTCGATCAGCGACATGAGGCCGGAGAGGGTGGATTCAATTTCCTCGTCCAGAAAGTTGGCCACGCGTTCGAGCATGGTGTCAATGTTGCCGGTCTGTTCGCCGGCGCTCATCATGCGGATAACCATGCTCGGGAAAATCGGGTTTTTGCCGAGCGCGGCGGAAATGCCTTCGCCGCGTTCGATGTCAATCGCGGCGGTCTTGATGGCCTTTTCCATGACGACGTTGCCGACGGTTTGGGAAACGATTTGCAGCACTTCCAGAATGGGCACGCCGCTGCGAACGAGCGACGCCAGCGTCCGGGTAAAACGCGCCAGGCAAATCTTATGCGCGATGGCGCCAAAGACGGGAAGCTTGATCCGGCGGCCATCCCAGAATTCGCGGCCGGGCTTTGTTTTGATGAAGTAAAACCACCCCCAAATTCCCAGAATGGCGCCCCCGATCAGGAGCAGCAGATAATGTTTCACAATGTCGCTCAGGGTGATCATGAACTGCGTCGGACCCGGCAACGCCGCGCCGAAACCGGCGTAAATGTCCTTAAAAGTGGGAATCACCTTCACCAACAAAAAGGTGGTGATGCAGATGGCCACCACGGTCACCGCCGATGGGTACATCAAGGCGGTCTTGACCTTTTTGCGGAGGCGGTCTGAATTCTCGAGGTAAGTCGCCAACCGGGCCAGAATTTCCGCCAGCAACCCGCCCTTTTCCCCCGCCGCCACCATGGAAATGTAAAGGCGGTTAAATGCCTTGGGATGTTTTTGCAACGCCTCGGAAAAGCTTTCCCCGCCCTCTACCCGCGTGCAGACATCGTGGATCGTGTCGCGCATGACTTTGTTGGCGGTTTGGTCGGCAAGCGCTTGGAGGGATTGCACAATGGCGATGCCCGCGTCCACCATCGTCGCCAATTGCCGGGTGAACATCACCAGGTCCGCCAGCGAAACCCGGCCGCCCTGGGTCCGGCCCTTGCGGGAAACCTTTTCCCGGATGGAAACGACCAGCAAATTGCGGTTGAGCAACGCGGCAATGGCGGCCTGTTCGGACGCCGCCTCCACATTATTGCGGATTTCGCGGCCAGAGGCCGTCTCCCGAGCTACATAAGCGAATGATGGCATATTTTTGATTAATCAATCATTGTGCGAAGCCAAATTGCCTGCCTGCAATCGGCATCTTTGGCGTCCCAAACAAAAGCACGATTTGTTCCAATTTGTGCCCGGAAGACCCGGCAAGGAAATAACTTAGGGCCTTAAAATGGGCTGTTTCTGTGCCTCAATTTGATGCAAATTCAGCACAAAAATGAAATGTCATCCACCTATTATATCACAACTTGTTGTTTACCAATGCCTTGTCGTGAATAAATTACTTAAAAAACTTATTGCCTCGGGACGGGGATTTTACTAGCCTAAATCCCAATCGCACCATTCGGTGCCGGGACAAACGGGGTTTGCCCCAAAAATGCAGACAGCGAAACAAGAACAATTAAATCAAACAACATCGGAGGAACAAGATGAAGTTTAATAAATGGACATTGGGTCTGGCGGCGGTCGGGGTGGTCAGCCTCGCCTCGGCGGCGCGTGCGGACGAAAAGATGAATGCGTTGCAGACGGCGCTTTCCAACACGACGATCAGCGGCTACGTGAGTGCCTCTTTCAACTGGGCGATATACCCTGGAGGCGCGGCTCAGGTGGGTTCACCTTCGGCATTCATTCCGTTTCAAGGCCAAAACAAACAGGACGGTTTCAATCTCGATGTGGTAAAATTGTCCATCTCCAAGCCGCAAGATGAATCGCCATGGGCTTCGGGATACCAGGTTGACCTGCTCTTTGGCCCGGATGCGATTGGTTATAATGTCGCGAGGCCGACCTCCAGTTCCGGCGGCTTTTATGATGGCTACAGCGATTTTGCCATCAAACAGGCCTATGTTGCGTTGCGGACGCCCATCGGCAACGGCATTGATTGGAAGTTTGGCGTGTTTGATTCGCCGCTGGGCTACGAAGTGTTCGACGCCGGCAGCAATCCGAATTATACCCGCTCCATCGGTTATAACATTGAGCCGACGGAACTCACGGGCCTTATGGGCACCTATAAAATCAATGATGAGTGGTCTGCTTCGCTGGGGGTTGCCAATACGCTGAGTGCCGGGATCAATACTCGTAACCTTGAGTCCGGGTTTGGCAACGGGACGGGCAGCGCCTGGCACAAGACGATATTAGGTTCGTTGGCTTACACGGCTCCAAGTTCGTGGGGCTGGGCCGCCGGTTCTTCCTTGTATGCCGGTGGTATCTATGGCTACACCAGCGCCACCTTTGGCTATGCCAATGATTACCAAGCCAATTATTATGCCGGCATGACGCTAAATACCCCGTGGAAGCAACTGACTGCCGGGTTTGCTTTTGATTTCGCGTATCACTTTGATGCCGCGCCGGTTAACGTCTGGGTCCTGGGCCTCTATGGCACTTTGAAGACTACCGACAAGTTGAGCTTCAGCGTGCGCGGTGAATACGCCAAAGCAAGCTTCATTGACGAATCCATTAACGGCAACAACGATTCTCCCGACGTGATCGAACTCACCACCACGATGGAGTATGATATGTGGGCCAACGTCGTCAGCCGCCTCGAACTGCGCTGGGACCATGTGCTTAACAACCTGGATGCGGTTGCAGATGGAGCCTCCTTCGGCGAATACGATTTCGATACCGAATTCCAACGGGACTCCCTTGGCCTTTACGCCAACATCATTTACAAGTTCTAGTTTCATTTAAAACCTCCAGCCCCTTCCGGCAAAACCGGAAGGGGTTTTTCATTCATCGTCTCGCAGGAGCCGACGTAAGCAGGCTCAGCTTGCGCAAAACGATGGTCTTTTCCTGAAAAATTTGAGGCTTGTTGCCTCGGCTCCTGCACAACAAAACTTGGCTTCGTCTGCGCTTTCGTCATAATTCACCGCCCAAATGCAATTCATCCGCGATATTTATGCGGCCCGGGTGACGGCGAAACAGCCCGTCATTTCCTTTGAATTTTTCCCGCCGAAAACCATTGAGGGGGACCGCAATTTGTTGGGGCAGCACATTCCCGCGCTCGCGCAGGCCAAACCCGATTTCTGTTCCGTCACCTATGGCGCGGGCGGCAGCACGCGCGAGAAGACGTTGCTGATTGTGGACCGCATCCAGCGGCAGCACAACCTGACCGCGCTGGCACACCTCACCTGCGTCAACCACACTCGTGATGAATTGCGTGGGCTGCTCGAAAATATTCGCGCGCTCGGCTGCAAAAATATCCTGGCGTTGCGCGGCGACCCGCCCGGGAGCAGTGTGTTCAAACCTGGGCCAGGCGGTTTTGAATTTGCCGCACAACTGGTCCAATTCATCCGCGAGTCAGCCGATTTTTCCATCGGCGTTGCCGGCTTTCCCGAAGGTCACCCGGCGTGCCTGGCTGGCAAACACGCCGACTGGCAGCACTTGAAGGAAAAGGTGGATGCGGGGGCAGACTTTGTGCTCACGCAATTGTTTTTCGACAATGCCGACTACTTTACCTTCCGCGATTTCGTCGCCGTCAAACTTGGCGTGCGCGTGCCGCTCGTGCCCGGCATTGTCCCGGTCCTGAGCGCGGCGCAAATCACAAAGTTCACGCAACTCTGCGGCGCGAAAATTCCGCCACCGCTCCGCGCTCGGCTGGACCAACTGGGCGGCGACGAGGCGGGGACGGTTGAATTTGGCATCGAATACGCCACGCGGCAGTGCGATGAATTGCTGCGCGCCGGAGTCCCCGGGCTGCATTTTTACACGCTCAACAAATCGCATTCGACCGTGCAGGTCTTAAGCAACCTCGGACTGGCCTGATGATTTGCGATTTGCGCGTGGCCCGGGTTTGGGGGCGACCCGGTGATCGCCAATCGCAAATGCCTAGAACAAATGACTGCTTACCAGGATGCCGAGCACGCTCAGCGGCCCCTGGTCTTCCAGTGAGTCGGTGGCCTTGTCCACCTTTTGGAGCGTGAGTTTGGCGTTTTTATAAAATTCCTGGTCGTTGACGAGCCGGCCGATCGTGCCCTGGCCCTGATTGATTTTCAGCAAAACCTGATTGAGGTTGGTCATCGAAGCGGTGGTGGCGGTGTAAAGCCGGTCATCCGTCACAAGTTTGCCGATGGTGCCCTGGCCATTGGTGATGCCGCTGACCACTTGCTGCGCCGAAGCTACCGCGCTCTGGAGATTGGAGACTGTGTCCAAGGCGGAGTTGTAAAGGGTTTGTTCGTAAATGAGTTTACCCACGGTGCCCTGCCCGCTGGCAATTTGACCCGTGATATTGTTCAGGTTGGAAATGGTCCCGCCAAGATTGCCGCTGTTTTGTTTGACGAAATCCACCAAAGGGCCCACCAAATTGCTGATTTTGTCCCCGGAAAAAGCATCGCCAAATCGTTTAATCCCTTCCGCGGCATCATTCAGTTTGGTCATGACGGCGTTGAGATCGGGTTGCTCTTCGGTCGCAATCACAGCGCCCTCCGTCACCGGCACGCCCGACGTCCCAAAGTCAATGGAAACAAAATATTGTCCCATCATGCCGGTAAATTTGATCGTCGCCTCGCTGTCAGTCCGCACCACTACATCGGAATGTAGCTTCATCGTCACGCGCACCTTGTTGCCGGTCAGCTCAATTTTCTCCACGCGCCCGATTTCAACGCCGGCCAGCCTGACGCTGTTGCCGACCTTTAAATCCTGCACGGTGTTGAAGAGGGCGCTGATGTGATAGCCGCCCCGGAACATTTCCACCCCGCCCAGGGTTTCGACGATGAACCAGGCCGCAAGGACCGCGAGGACGACAAAGTAACCGAGTTTGGTTTCGAGTGAGTTTCGCATAAATGTGAAGGTTAAGATTTGCGTTTGAAGTCAGCGTGCAAAAATTCCTGGACGAGCGGATCGTTAAACCGCTTCACCTCGTCGGGCGTGCCAATGGTGAGGATCCGTCCCGCGTTGATGACCGCAATGCGGTCAGCCACTCCGAACGCCAGATCCCGGTCATGCGACACGACGAGCGACGTGACGTGGATGCGCTCTTTGAGATGAAGAATTTCCTCCCCGATCACAATGGCCGAAAGCGGGTCGAGTTCGCTCGTCGGTTCGTCATACAAAATCAGCTGCGGCTCGATGACCAGGGCGCGGGCAATCGCCGCGCGCTTCTTCATGCCGCCGGACAGTTCGCTCGGCATTTTGCCGGCGGTGTCCTTGAGGCCGACATCCTCCAGTTTTTCGGCCACGATGCGCTCGATTTCCTCCAGCGATTTGAGGCGGTGTTCCGTGAGATAAAGCCCGACGTTTTCACCGACGGTGAGGGAGTTGAGCAACGCGCCCGATTGGAAAACGAGCGCCATGCGGTATTTGGCGGCGATCTCCGGTGTCTGAATGGACTCGCCGTTGATGAAAATTTCGCCGGCGTCGGGCATCTCCAGCCCGATGAGATGTTTGAGCAGAACACTCTTGCCGCTGCCGCTCGGCCCCATGATGACGAAAACTTCTCCCGGCTTGACTTCAAAATCAACGCCGCCCAGCACTTCCTGGCCGTTAAAACTCTTGCGCAGGCCGCGGACCTGCAGGCTGACGCCGGAATCGGGATGAACCGGGGCATTCATTATTTCAACAGGATGCGGGTTAGGAAATAGTCAAAAATGACAATCAACACGATGGAATTCACGACGGCTTTGGTGACTGAGCGGCCAATGCCGCGCGGTCCGCCGATCGTCGTCAGACCTTGATGACACGAAACGACGCCGATGATAACGGCGAAACAAAAGCTCTTAAATACGCCGTTGACCACGTCTTTGACCGCAACAATTTCGCGCAGGTCGGCATAAAACGCCTGAATCGGAATGGCGATGTGATTGTTCGCTTCCGCCACCACCGCGCCGCCGAACCAGCCGACGAGAATCGCAAAAATCACCAGCATCGGCAGCGCCAGCGCGATGGCCACCAGCCGCGGCAGAACGAGGTAGTGGATTGGATTGATGTTCATGGTGCGCAACGCGTCAATTTCCTGATAGACGCGCATCGAACCGATTTCCGCCGCCATCGCCGAACCGATGCGTCCGGCAATCAGAATGGCCATCATCACCGGTGCCAGCTCCTTGGCCATGGCGATGCCCACAATGCCGCCCACCGCGCTGGCGAGGCTGCGGTCCACCAAAACCGGGCCGGTTTGCAGCGCGATGACTGCTCCGATAAAAAATGAAAGCACGCAGACCATCAGCAAACTCGCGTTCCCGATTTCAAAAAACTGGTCGAAGACCTTTTGCCGCTGCTGCCAGGCGAGCGGCAGGGCCAGCAGCGTGCGCCAGAACAGAAGGACGATTTCGCCGATGCTCTCAAACATACGTCGGGTCCATTTTCATTTCGCCGGATGGCCTGCCGGTGGGTGTGTTTGGACCACCGGAATATTAAACAGGCGCCATGCTTTGCTTTCCGCATTGGATTGATACTGAAAAAGACCGAAAAGGAGCGAGCATTTTTTCGTATCGGGGGTCTTATCGTAGCGGTACAAATTCCAGAGCAACGACTGGCTCGCCGCTCCGGTCCCGGGATTGTTTTCCGCCCGCCACAACGACCAGAGCGGCGACCAGTTGCGCTCGATGCGGACGTTGCCGGGCAATACCGGTTCAAGCGGCGCAAGAATTTGTAGCCGGCGGTTGCCGTCAAAATTCCGTTGCCAAGTGAACAGCGGCAACAGGTCAACCCGCCTCCCGGCTTTGCCGGTTTCCAGATTCTTCTCCGTCGTGTTCTGAAACAAAAAGAACAGGATACGCGTGCGTTCCCGGTCCAGTGTTTCCGTGCGTACGCCGTTGTACTTATAGATCGGCCAGAGATAAAAATCACTCTCCAACGTGCCGTTGTGTGACCTGCCAAACAGCGGCAGGACGCGCGTCGTCGTTTTGCCGGCACCCCGCGTGACCACGACCAATGGCCAAGGGCCCTCCCATTCGCGGTACTTCTGTTCGCGGTCATCTATCCAGTTGAAGAGGGGCCACAGCACGGTGGTCAAATCACGCTTGGGCGACCGGGATATGAGGTAAAACGGAATGGAGGCGCGGACTTTTTCAGGATTCTCGGTGCCTATCCCGGCGTCGTGTCTCAGATACAGCGGCCAGAGAAAGAAGAAATTGTCGTGCCCGCCGCTAATTTCGATGTCGCCAAAGCCGTTGGTGCGCGTCGTCACCTCCTTGTGTTCCTGGCCGGCGATCGGCCAGAATTGCCAGCCGCGCAGTCCGTCGCCGCGTCGTCGGTCGAAAAATGGGTAAAGATAATTGTCGATGACCACGTCCCGCTTCCGCGTCTCGCTGTAGATGGGAAATAGCACGAAGAAGATTTCGTCCCGAAACAACCGGCCCTTGAGATGGCCGTAAATTGGCACCAGCGCGGTGTAATTCTCATTCGTGTCCGCTGAACGCTGTTGAAAATAGATCGGGAAAAGCGTGAAGCGGTCTCGGGCCACTCCCGATTGATCCTCGCCGCCCGCAAAACTGAGTAACTGGCAAAATTGCCAGCGGTGCGCGGTCCCATAATCTTCGTAACTCAACAACGGATAAAGCAAATCGTATGCTACGAAGTCGGTCACGGGATCTGTCACGCGCGAAAACAACGGCGGAACACCCCACGATTTTTCCGTCTCTCTTAACTGTTGGAAAAAAAACGGTCCGACGGCCTCTGTCCGATGCCCGGAATCCAGCGTGAGTGGAAACTGATCATACAGCGGTCCGGCACTGAAATAGTCTTGAGCGCACGCCAAAACAGGAAAACACAAGCCCAAACCCAGCAGGCTGATTTGTGGCAGCCACGCATATTTTCCCGGTCCGTTGGCCATCTTTCTTTTCACAGTTAATGAAGGAGCATCTATTGAATCAATGCGTCGAATGCTATGAGTTATCGTTAACGCCAGGCCCGTTTACGCGCTTTTCCGCTATCGACGGCTAAGTTTAACATAGAGATTGACTTTGAACGGTTTTTAATTAGTTTTTACCTGCACTCGAGGTTTTTGACCTCGGTTCCTCCTGACCCAGTGCTGATGACGGATTGTCGGCACTGGGTTGATTTATTAGCGGACGCCACCGTCCCAGCAAATTCAGTAAGGCCGGCAGGAAGGTCAGCCCGGCAATCATGCACGCAGCGATTCCGGTGGCCATCACACACCCCAAGCTGTGAATGCCGCGATCTTTGGCGATGGTCATGCTGCCGAATCCGGCGATTGCCGTCAACCCGGAGACCAGCACGGCTTTGCCGGTGCTCCGGGCCAGAATGCCCGGCGTACGTTCCTCGGCAAAGCGATTGAGAATTTGAACACCGTTCGTGACGCCGATGCCGACGACCAGTGGCAACGTCATAATGTTTGCCACATTGAACGGAATTCCCAACCAACCCATCAACCCCGCCAGCCAAAGTGTGCCGATGCCCACCGGCAACAACGACAAAATCACTGAACTAAAGCTACGGAAATGAAACCAGACCAAAAGCACAATCGCCGCGAGGGAATACCAGGCAGCCTGAATGTAACTGTTCTTGAGCAGTTCCTCAAATTCATAGAGCTGCACTGGCGTCCCGGTAACGCTCGGGTAAACGGTCCGCAGCTCGGCAATGAATTTTTCCTGATTGGCGCGCTGCCAAACGTCGATTTTCGGAAAAACCTGCAACAGATATTTCCCGGTCTCGCCGACGAATTGGTCTCGGAACGCCCGAGGCAAATCTTCCACGTGCAACGGCGCGCGATCGTCCTGATTTTGCAGCAACTGAAACGTCGCGCGCATATCGGTGAAGAGTGCCTGCTGGAATCGCGCCAATTTGTCCGCGTGTTCCGCCAGCGTCGGGGGATCGCCTTGCAACATTGTCTTGCGCAAATTGTCAATCGCCTGGCGCAAGGCGACGAATTGTTTGGCCAGTTCGGGTTCGTTGGTGCGGACGTCGGGATCATCCAGCACGTTACCACAATAACCATAAAGCGAATACAACGTCCGGCTGAACGCATAAAGATCTGCCGGATTGGTGTCGGGCGCACCGAACTCCAGCGGCGCCAGCGCTTGTTTGATCTGACCGATCAGCGCGAGCTTCTCACGGCTGCTGGGGTTGAGGAGATGGTCCAGTAGGCTGGACGGCGGTTCAACTTCGGCCACCGTCGGCAGTTCCTTGATTTTGTTCTCCAGGTCAATCGCATTGGTCAGCGAATCCGCTACGACGGCCCCGTACAGGAGGGACTTGTCCGCCGCAGCGAACAGTTTGTCTTCAAATACCACCGCCGGCAATCCAACGGCCTGCAATTTCTGCATGTTGTAGTCAAAGTGGACCCTGCGGGCCTGAATCAGCGCCAGTCCGCACAACACCGCCGTAATCGTCACCACGCACATGGGGCGCTGCAGCCAGATGTTTTCGATGCGGGCGCGGGTATCGTCTTCGGCCGTTTGGTGGTCCATGACGTTTTGCCGGCCGCGCAGCAGCAGTACCGGCAACAGTGTCATCATCGGCACCAGACAAAGGAGCAGGCCGCCCCCGCAAATCAGACCCATTTCCTGGATGCCTTTGAAGTTGGTGAAATACATCGCCAGAAACGCGCCCGCGGTGGTTAATGCGCCCGTGAAAATGCCCTGCCCGGTGAAGACCATGGCCTTGGCCATCGCGGCCTCCTTCGCCAGGCCGTGTCGCAATTCCTCTTCGTAGCGGGTAATCAGATGCACGCCGAAATCAATCGCCAGGCCGATCAGCATGGGCGCAAATGTGACGGTTAAAATGTTTAAATGCCCGACGGCCAGCGTGGTAAACGCCAGCGTGTAGGCCATGCCGACCGCCAGACAAATGATCGCCTTGAAGGGCCGTCCAGTCTCGTTGTAGCCGTAAATGAAAATCAACGCACAGAGAAACAGCGACAGGAGGCTGGCCAGGGTCATGTCCTTTTTGGCCTGGGTCATCTCGTCAAAATCCAGCACCGGCTCGCCGATCAGCCCGACATTGAGACCGGGCACCTCGGCCTTCGTTTCCAGGATCAACTGGCGCAGGCGTTCAATCGCGGCATTGTTAAGATCGCCGGAGGGCGCATGCGCGGTGACCAGAAAAATGCGGCCCTGCGCGAAAGTGAGGTAGATGTTCGTTTCGCTGCCGGCGTTAAAAAGCGAGGTGACGCTGGGCGAGGGCGGCGCTCCCGGCCGCCCCAGACAATCGGAGGCCTGCGTTATTATGCGCGTCAACGCCGGTATCGCCTGCATCAGCGATTCGGTCCGGGCGTTCGCTTCGTGTGGCGCGGTGCGGAAATCCGTGTTGACCTGGTCGAAAAAAGTGATGAGGTTGGTCGTGCGGGTGAACTGGCGGAGAAACGGCAGGGCGTCATCGAGTTTCTGCTTCAACTCAACCAAATCATCCTCGTCTGCGAACAGCAATGCCTTTGCCCCCATTACCGAAAGGCTCTGCTCATAAAATACGTCGCGAAACAGGTTGGTTTCCGCTTCCATTTTGGCGGCGATGCGCTCGACAAATTGCCGGTTTTTTTCGAGGTTTTCGCTTTCCACCACCACTTCCAGGTCGTTGCCCTGTTGCGGAAACTCTTTTTGCAGTCGGAGATAATTCTCGTGATTCTTGTGGTTGGGACCGACCAGATTATCCCGGTTCATGTCGGTTTCCAGGTATCCGGCCGTGTAGATGACAGATACCAGAAACAACACGGCCTGCGGATACACAAACCAGCGGGGGTAACGGCACACCGCGGTTGTCAATCGGGACAACAGCCGCGCCAGCAGAGTATCAGCGGTCAATGCTTTCATACCTCGTCGCGCGGTTTACGCTTCGGGGAATTCGCCGTTGGAGAATACTTCCTTGACGTCGTCGTGCTCCTCCAATGCCTCGATCAATTTGTTGACCGCCGCCACCGTCGCCTCGCCCGCGAGCGGAACGGTCATCGTCGGCAGTGACGTGATCTCCGCTGCCTCACACCTGATGTTTTTGGCTTCGACCTGCTTGTGAACCGACTCGAACTTCGCCGGTTCGGTAATGATTTCATAACCCAGTGGTTCGGCCTTGAAATCCTCCGCGCCGGCCTCCAATGCCAGTTCCATCAACTGGTCCTCGCCCGTGGCCTCGCGGGAGACAATAATTTGTCCTTTGCGGTGAAACAGCCGGTTGACGGAGCCGGGCGTTGCGATGCTACCGCCACTCTTGGTCACAATGCTGCGGATATCGGATGCGGTGCGATTGCGATTGTCCGTGCTTACTTCCACGAGCAGCGCCACGCCGTGGGGTCCGTAAATCTCGTACGTCAAATCCTCGTAAGTCGTGCCTTCGCCGCCACCGATACCCTTTTTAATCGCGCGCTCGATGTTGTCCTTCGGCATGTTCGCCGTGCGGCACTTGAGCAGCACCATGCGCAGCCGCGGATTCATGTCCGGGTCGCCGCCGCCGATTTTGGCGGCAATGGTAATTTCCCGCCCCAGCTTGGAAAATATTTTCCCGCGCTTGGCGTCAATTGCGCCCTTGAAGTGTTTGACCTTCGCCCATTTGCTGTGACCGGCCATTGTCGGTTGCGTGTTGAATGTTGAGTGTCGAAAAATCAAGAGGGACGGGAGTTGGAAATTTCTCTCATCCCTCGGCCCTCGACCTTCAACCGGCCTCGACATAGACCGCCGTGCCGTAACACAACACCTCGGTGATGCCTGCCGCAATTTCCGTGGCGTCGTAGCGCACGCCGATGACGGCGTTGGCCCCAAGCTGGCCGGCGTGGGTGAGCATCAGATTGAAGGCATCCTCGCGGGCGCGCTCGCACAGGTTGGTGTAGAGCGAGATGTTCCCGCCGAAAATGGCCTGGATGCTCGCGCCCAGATTGCCGATGACCGAGCGGGACCGCACGATGATGCCGCGAACGACACCGAACGACTTGGCCACGCGATAGCCGGGTAGATCAAACGTCGTGGTTGTCAATGGATGTGTCAGACTCATAGGCGAACGATTGAACACGAGAACCCGCGACCGCAAAAGCGAAAAGTTCCCGCCGGTTCAGGGTGACAGAAATGAAAACGCCGGCAGATTCCGCAACACGCTGAAAGCCATGGCAAAAATCAGATACGACCACAACACTTTCGGGGGCACGGCCAGTGTGACGGGTTGCCGGCGAATTTTGCGCGCGGCGAACCACGCGCCGTACACCACCAAACCGGCCAGCGTGAGAACGAGCAGGGCGTTGTCCCGCAACGCACTCAAGAGGTGTCCGTGCAGCAGTTGATACGCCGCCCGGGTCCCGCCGCAACCCGGACAGTTCAGGCCGGTCAGTTCGTGAAACAGGCACACCGGATAAAATCCGTGCGTGCTCGGATTGAAGAAAAATAGAACCGTGCCGGCACCCAGCACGGTCACCGCGGCCACGATCCCCACCAGAAGGGAGAGCGGCCGCGGTGTGGCAATTTTGGGCGGAACGGCTGATGCAGGCGCGTTCATGGGCGGTCAAAAACTCCCGGCGTGCCACCGGACATTCGTGTGGCCTGTGGCCAGTCCAATCAGGAGCAGCACGCCAAAAATGGCGAGGCTGAGGAGGGAAAGAATCAGTCCGGCCATCGCCAGACCGTGGCCCTCATAGACGTCCGGACGACGGTTGATTTGCGCCAGACCAATCAGGGAAAGGACGATTCCCAGAACGTTAAACGGAAAACCATAGCAACAGCACAGAACCAGCGACAAAATGCCGCAGACCATTCCAGTCGTGGCGAATGAATTGGTTCGCGGCATTTGCCCGAACGCCGGATAAGCCGGCCGGAGCGCACCAATCACTGGCGGCGTGGGCGGCGCGAAATGACCGGCAAATTCCGGCAACGCGCTGAGCGGCTTCCACTCGGTCGCACTGTCGGCGAGCGCCTGGGTCTGAGCGTTGGCGCGGCCTTCGGCGAGCCATTGCCGCAGTTGTTCGGCGCTCACCGGGCCGTATACTTTGCCGTCTGTGCCGACGATTTTGTACATGATGCGAAGTTACCTCATCGAACGTCGGTGGACAATCCCGGCGATAATCACCAGCGCAATCAACGCCAGGTATCCGAACCCGAATAGACTGCCCAGAACAATTCCAATCCACGCATGGACGCGACCGCCTGCTTCCGGGTTCCGGCGTCGAAAGCGCAATCCCGCGACCCCCAGAACCAGGGCCGGAATGCCAAGCAAAGCGCCAATCGGGGGAATCACAGAGAAAACGCCCAGGTAATACGCCGCCAATGCGCGCGCATTTTTGTACGGGATGATTGTGTTCAAGCCGTCGCCGGGCTTGGCTGCCCCGGCCGATGAAGGCATGGGCGATGGCCGTGGCGCGGGCGGCTCGAAGGCACCGGCAAATTCCGGCAGGGATTCCAGAAAAACCCAATCCAGCGCGCCGTCGGGTATCACCGGCGTCTTCTTTTCAACCCGGTTTTCCGCGATCCACTTTTTTACCTGTTCGACGGAAACCGGGCCGTATTCGTTCCCATCCGAACCGAGAATTTTATACATGGCAGCACCCTAGGTTTCTTCGCTCTCGCCGCCACCGTGGCCGACATCGGCGCACACGCCACGCTTGGCCTGCGCAATAAAGTCCAGCAATATTTTAGCCGGGGGGCTGGCAAATTTTTCCCGCGCCTCCGCAACCGCTACCCGCAAGTTCCTTCCGCTGCGGAACAGGAGATGATAAAGTTGTTTCAATTCCATCCGCTGTTTCGCCTCGAGTCCAGCGCGGCGCAAGCCAACGACATTCAGCCCGCAAATTTCGTTCTGGTGCAACGCCATTGTGAACGGCGGCAAATCCTTGCTGATGGCGGAGCCGCCTTGCATGATCGCCAGCGTGCCCACCCGGCAGAATTGGTGCACCAGACAATTCCCGGAGATGAATGCGCGATCCTGCACCTCGACGTGCCCCGCCAGCAACGCGCCGCCCGCCAGAATCACGTCGTCGCCGATCACGCAGTTGTGCGCCACGTGCGAATGTTGCATCAGAAAATTGCGCGAGCCGATGATGGTTTCGGCGTTCACTTTGGTTGAGCGGTGCACGGTGACGTGTTCGCGGAAAACGTTGCGCTCGCCGATGCGCAATCGCGTCGGCGTGCCGTCGTATTTCAAATCCTGCGGCGAGTCGCCGACGGCGCAGCCGGCGTGAAATTGGTTGTGCGCGCCGATGGTCGTCAACCCCGTGAGATAAACATGCGGTCCGACAACGCATTCCGCGCCCAACACCACGCCTTCATCAATCACGGCATACGGCCCGACCTGGACCGTTGATTCCAGTTTCGCCTTTGGATGAATGCTGGCGGTTGGATGGATCATTTTGCGGCCACAGGTTCACAAAAAACGGCGGTGGATTCAAATGTCTTTGTTCGCACCCGTCGCCGTGGCGTGAAATGTGAACCTTGGCAACACCCTCCCCATTTCACGAATAGAAATACCCAAGCTCACGAAGTGAGACATAGTCTTTCGGCCGTTCCGGCGTTGCGCGGCCGATGATGATGTGATCCAGCACGTCAATTTTCAGCAACTGCCCGGCGCGGATTAAATCCCGGGTCACCTTGATGTCCGCTTCGCTGGGGGTCGGGTCGCCACTGGGATGATTGTGCGCCAGCACCACAGCGGCCGCGTTGGCAGCGATGGCCGCCCGGAACACTTCGCGCGGATGCACCAGCAACGTGTCGAGCGTCCCGTCCGCAGGCTCATCCACCCGGATGAGCCGGCGGCGCGTGTTGAGCGACAGTACTTGCAGTTTCTCCGTCTTCAGGAGCAGGTTGTGGGCGCGCAACAATCGCACCACGGCTGCGGGATGGTCCAGCGGCTCGGATTCACTGCACATTTCTTTGGCCATCCGCTCGGCCAGGGCAAACGCCGCAAGGAGCGTGACTGCCTTGTCCCGCCCGATGCCTTTGATTTGCCTCAAATCATCCACCGTCGCCCGCGCCAGGGCTTGCAGCGAATTGCCGTATTTGAAAATTAATTGTTCACCGATGGCGACGGCATTGGCGCCTTTCAGGCCGGTGCGCAGCAGGATGGCGATCAATTCAGCATGGCTCAACACGTCCGGCCCTTTTTCGGCCAATCGCTCGCGCGGACGCTGGTTGACGGGCTGGTCCTTTATGCGAAAGCCTGTGGACATGAACAAATGTTATCCTGCTCTGCCGGAAAATCACGAGGAAAAAATGAAAAGCGACATGGGTTCCCGGCTGTGGTTTTGGTTTCACAGGCGGGGACACCTGTGCCACTTTAGCCTGCGTGTGCAGCCCCAAATCGCCCGTGGCCAGGATTGACGACGGCCTGACGCCGGCGCAACGCCGCGCCGTCACCGCGCGCGGGAATGTGCTGGTCATGGCCGGTGCCGGCACGGGTAAAACCCGCACACTCGTCGAGCGCTGCCTGCGTTGTTTGTGCGAGGAACAACCGCCGGCGTCCTTGGATGAACTCCTGGTGGTTACTTTCACCGAAGCCGCGGCGACCGAAATGAAACAGCGTCTCCGTTCCGCGTTGGAAGCTTCTCCCGCCACTCGTCGCGCGTCACGTGTCACTCACCTGGCCGCTCAACTCGCGTTGTTCGACGCCGCCCACATCGGCACGTTGCACAGCTTTTGCCTTAAACTCGTGCGCGAACATTTTTACGAGCTGGGCCTCGATCCACAACCGGTGGTGCTCGACGAAGGTGAAGCGCGGCTGCTCGCCAATGAAACGCTCGAAGAGGAGTTGCAGATTCACTATGCCGGGGAAGACGAATTGCCCGAAGCCGTCCAGGAATTGATTCAAATCTACGGCGGCGGGCGTGATGAAAAGATAAGGTCGCTGGTTCTGCATTTGCACAATTACGCTCAAACCCGGCCTGACGCCGAAGGCTGGGTGGCCCGGCAACGGGAGAAATTCGCGTCACCGGAACCGCAGGAATGGCGAGGGTGGTTGCTGGATGCCGTCCGTGATTGGCGTAACGAATGGCTGCCGGTCCTGGAAAATCACAAGGTTGGAAACGTGAAGGCTGCTGAACTGGCGGCCATCCTCCGGCGATTGCGGGGAGATTTTTCCCGCGAAGAAGCCGCCGATATTCTGGGACAAATTCTTTCAGCCGACGGCGACTGGCCGGCAAAACGCAAAACCGCCCTGCGCGAGCCAATCAAAGATCTGTTCGGAGAGGCCCGGTTTCTCGACTCGCTCGCCGGGAGCAAAAAAGAAAATGATCCGCTGGCGGAAGACTGGAATTGGGTGCGCGGCCACATGACCGCTTTGCTGCGGCTCACACAAAACTTCTCCGCCCGGTTCGCCGCGCGCAAGCGTGACGATGGCGTTCTGGACTTCCACGATTTGGAGCAGTTCGCGCTTAAACTGCTGTGGAATTTCACGGCTGACAAACCGACGCCGGTCGCCGAACGCTGGCGCAAAAAACTCCGGTTTGTGTTCGTGGACGAATACCAGGACATCAACGCTGCACAGGACAAAATTATCGAAGCCTTGAGCCGCCGGTTTGGAGTTCCGCCTTCAGGCGGCGGGCAATCCCGACCGCCTAAAGACGGAACTCCAAACACGGGAAATCGCTTCCTTGTTGGCGACGTGAAACAGAGCATTTACCGTTTCCGGCTCGCCGACCCGAAAATCTTCCGCGATTACGCCAGCGCCTGGCGCGGCCTCAGCGGGCAAACGATTCCGCTTTCAGAAAATTTCCGCAGTCGCGAGGGCCTGATTTGCTTCGTGAATTCTGTCTTCGAGCTGCTCATGCAGGTGGAGGTTGGCGGCGTAGGTTATGACGCTGACGCGCAACTGCGATTCGGGTCTCCTGGAACGCGCAGTGTGCTCAGTCTCGCCGGCAATTCAACTCCACGCGTCGAATTGCTGTTACGGCTCAACCAGGGCGGGCGCGGGGGGGCGCATTCCGAAAATCCGGCCGGCGCGGGCGATTGGGCCGACCTTGAGGAAACTGAAAAGGAAGCGCGGTTGCTCGCCCTGCGCCTGATGGAAATGAAAAGCACGCGGCATGAAATTTGGAGTGAGGAGCAATCGGCCTTCCGCCCGGTCGAATGGCGCGACATGGCGGTATTGCTGCGGTCGCCCGCGAACAAAGCGGAAGCGTACGCGAAAGAATTCGAGCGCGCCGGCGTCCCACTGGTGGTCGAGCGCGGTGGATTTTATGACTGCGCGGAAATCCAGGATTTGTTGAGTCTGCTGCAACTGCTCGATAACCCGCTACAGGACATTCCATGCCTCGCGGTACTGCGCTCGCCGCTGGTTGGTTTGGCGCTCGACGAACTGGCAGAGATCCGACTGGCCGCCAAGGAAGTTCATTTCTGGACGGCACTGAATCGGTGGCGCGATACGACGTATGACCAGCACCCTGTGAAAAGCTCTGAAGCCCACGTGGAAGCCTTCGCCCGGGTAGACGAATTTCTGGACCGGTTTTCGCGCTGGCGGAAAATGGCGAGGCAAGTCTCGCTCTCGCAATGCCTCGAAGAAATTCTGGCAGAAACGCATTACGCTGACTGGTTGCCTTCGCGTCCGCGCGGATCGCAGCGTCAGGCAAACGTCGGGCGCTTTCTCAACCTGACGCGGCGGTTTGATCAGTTTCAACGGCAAGGATTGTTCCGTTTTTTGAGGTTCATCGAGGCGCAGCGCGAGGCTGGGGTGGAGCTGGAAGTTGCGGCGATCGCCGAGGAAAACGCCGTGCGGCTGATGAGCATCCATCAGAGCAAAGGCCTGGAATTCCCCGTCGTGGCCGTGGCCGATCTGGCGAAGCCGTTTAACCTGCGGGACCTGTCCGCGGAAATTATTTTGGACGAACAGTTCGGTTTGTGCCCGCGCGTGCAACCTCCACGAGACCGGATGCCCGGGCGTTATCCAAGCCTGCCGCATTGGCTCGCCCGACGGCGCCAGCGCCGCGAATCCCTGGGCGAGGAACTGCGGCTGCTTTACGTCGCCATAACCCGAGCGCGCGATACATTGATTTTGAGCGGCAGCGTCACGGAAACCAAGTGGCAGACGCTTTGGAACCGCCGAACCGCTGTAACGCCCCGGGAAATTCTCGCGGCAAAAAGTTGTGCGGATTGGCTGGGGCTGTGGTTTGGAGTCCGGAGTTCGCTGCTCGGAGTTCAGAAAGCAGGCGAAGGTGAATTGGCCCATTTGCACTGGCGGCTCGTGAAGGATGAAATGTCAGCGGGCAAGGCTGAAAACAGAAAGAATGAAACGGAACCTGAAATTGGCCCGCTCGACGACGCCACCGCCGGGAAATTGCGCGCGATGCTGGCGTGGGAATATCCGTTCACACCGGCAACAAAGCAGGCGGCAAAATCGTCCGTCACCGCCCTGCGCCGCCGGGCGGAGGCGGAATTGGACGACGAAGCGGAACAGATTTACGCACCACAAAGCTTCCCCCTGCCGGTCAAGCGCAGACCACCGGCCGGGAGTCCACGCTTATCCGCCGCCGAAACCGGCTCCGCGCACCACACATTTCTCCAGCACCTTGCGCTTGAGGAAGCCAATGACATTGCATCGTTGCAGGCCGAAGCCATGCGCCTGGAGCGGGAACGGGTTTTGTCAGCCGACGATCTCACGGTATTGGATTTGGAAGCCGTTGCCGCCTTTTGGCGTTCGCTTCCGGGAAAGAAAATCCGCGCGCAAGCCGCCAACGTCCGGCGGGAACTGCCGTTCACGGCAAAATTCAGCCCGCCGGAGCTTGCGAAAATCCTCGGGACCAAAACGGGAGGGGGACCTGAAACCGAATTTGTCGTCGTGCAAGGCGTGGCGGACCTGGTCGTCCTGTTGCCGGCAGAAATCTGGCTGGTGGATTTCAAAACGGATGAAGTGCGCGCAGGCGAACTGCCGGCCAAGACAAAAATGTACACGCCGCAATTAAAACTTTACGCGCTTGCCCTGGCCAAAATCTACGCGCGACCGGTAAGTGCCTGCTGGTTGCATTTCCTGTCATTGAGACGATCCGTGTCCGTCGATTGATTCATCGGCACGGCCCCATCCGTAGGGGATGCTTGCGTCCACGGGGTTGATGGTGGTAGGCGGAAGTTCGGCGGCGACGCGCTGGAGTTGGGCGGCATGTTTTTGCAGCGCCAGGAGCGCGGAATGGCCTTCCGTGACCCAGATCAGGACGTACCCGTAGCTCAACAGGTCTTGCGGACGCAGCCGTTCCTGCGTGTATTCGAGTATCACATAATCCACAGGGTAATCCCGGATGAGCCGGTCCCAGTTGGTGCCGCGCTTTTCATAAAAATCGTCATCCAATTTAAAGGTGGATTCGGGATAGGTGGTTTCGTAGCGGCTGTCCATGGAAACTTTGATGCGCGGATAAAGCCGCCACGAGCAATAGCCACCCCAGCCAAAGGGCGTGGCCAGATTTCCGGCAACTTGGGCGCGCGACAGAATGTCCACTTCACGCACTGGATCGTGACCCACCGGTGAGAGCAGCACAAACGAGGCGTTGGGCAATGAATGCGCCGCCACAAAAACCGCGACACCACCATAAAGCGCGGCCACGGCCAGGGTCGGTTTGAAGATCGTCCCCCAGTTCTGCGGCAGGCGAGCGGCCAAACCGGCGAGCGCAGTCTGCAGAAAGGGCCCGGCAAAAGCCAGGGCAGCAACCCCAAAGAACGGGGCGTGCCGCCGGCTGTGCCATGCCAGCACTGCCGTCAGCGCCAGCAGGGTCAGGCCCGGCCAGCTTTTTTTCTCCGTGCGCCGCCAAGTGGCAAGCAGCAGAAGCAGCACGAGCGCAAAAAGAATGCGGAAGCTCAGAAACACGTCATTGGCAAAAAGCGGCAGTGCCTGCCATTCGGCGATTCTTGGCCGAGGATTGAACAGCGCCGGAAGCAGATACGTCCAGAATTTGAGGCCGTAAATGTTGATCAGGGTAACGGCGCCGCAAGCAACCGCCGCAAACAGGCAGGGCTTGATTTGCCGGCGGGTAAACAGCGCAAACGCGGTGTAAACCGCGATGGCGCCCAGCCCGGCCATAAATCCGCCATGAACATTGGACCAAAAGAACATCATCATCGGCAGAACATAAACCGGCCATTTTCTTCCCGCGCGGATTTCCTCCAGGCCAAGCAGGGTGACGGCAAAAAAACAATAGGTGAACGTATGGCTTCGCAACGTGGGAATGTAGCCGAGCAACACGCACGCCGACGCTGGAATGGCCAGCACCAGCAGGGTTTCGCGGGTGCAACCAAGTTTTCTCCCGGTGGCCATCGCCGCCCCCAGTGCGCCGAAGGCGAGCAGGATTTTCAGAGTCATCAGCCCCGCCGGCCCGAAGAATTTCAGCACGCCAAAGAAGATCGTGCCGGCCCCCCACTCGTGTTCGATGTAGCGCGGCAGCACCGGCGTGAAGGCAAACGTATCGCGCAGCGGCACGGTGCCGTATTTCCAGACGTGCGCCCCGATGGCGAGCTTGTTCCAGAGATCCGCGTCGGTAATGTTGTGTGCGGCAAGCACCACCCCAAAGGAAAACATCCCGAGCAGGATCGTCAGCCGACACAAGATCCGGTCGGGCGCATTTTGCGAATTCGTGCGGCCTGAACTGGAGTCGGGCGGGATAGCCATTCAAGTGGACCTGCCAGCTTCGAGCGGCAACTGATTCTCCTCAGCCTTTTCAGCGCTGCTCCCCCTCAGCCGGACCAGGGCAGGACGCAGCAGTTTGCCCTGGAAAGTGTATCCCACACCGACGGTTTCCCCGACGACCGCCCCCGCCGGCGGTTTTGATTTGGCCTCCAGAGCCTGGTGGCGTTCGGGATTGAACGGTTCATCCGGCTCGGCAATGAACGGCGCCACGCCGACCCGGCGCGCAGCACCATAACAGGCGTTTTGAAAGTGCGTGATTTGCCCGGCGAGTTGCGGTTGGTTGGAGTGGACGGCGGCAGCGTGCAGAGCGAAAATGTGGTCAAGAATGCGCACCAGCACTTGCAGCCACTCCGCCTCACCGCGGTGGAATTTTTCGACCTCGAGCCGGAGCGCGGCTTTTTCACTGTCGTTCATTTTTTGCATGAACTCGGAGAATTGGCGGACTTCCTCCGCCATCCGGCGGGCGAGTTCGTCGGCGCCGGTAGAAATTTTCTCGGCCTGTGTCTGGACGTTGGTCCATTCATTGGTCGCGTCGTTTATCCGGGCCGCCAGTCGCTCCAGATCTTGAATTTTGCCCGCAACCTCGCCGAGGGCATTGACGTCCACGAGCCTGAGAATAGCCCGATAATCAAGCACGAACGGTGTCACGCCGAGCACCGCTCCCATCACGGCGGAGGCGAAGCAGATAACAGCTGGCCACTGGGAAATCGGATGTGGCGATTCCCGGATGAGATAAAATGCAAACCCCAGCAGTAGTGCGTCGCCGAGCAGAAACGGCCACTTCGGAGTTTTCCAATTTGTTGGTCCGCTCACGGTGCCAGTTTCGAGGAAACGCCCTCTGAACGCAAGCAAACGCCACGCTTTCTGCTCGACTAACCATGCCCGACGTTAAAATCATCTGGCCGGTGCGTACCTGTATGATTTTTAACCCCGCGGCCCGCGGCGAAAAAGCCCGGCGCTTTCGCCACCAGCTCGATGCCATTGGCTCACAATGCGCGCTGAAGGCCACGACCGCGCCCGACGACGCGCGCCGGCTGGCGGCGGAAGCGGTCGCCGACGGATTCGAACTTGTCGTGGCCGCCGGCGGCGATGGCACGGTCAACGAGGTGCTCAACGGCCTCGGTGATGTCCCGGACGGCTTTGTGCGGGCGCGCCTCGGGGTGTTGCCGCTGGGCACGATTAATGTTTTTGCGCGCGAACTTAAAATCCCGCTGCGGCTCGAGCGCGCCTGGGAAACCCTGCGGCGGGGGCGCGAAACCCGCGTTGACCTGCCGCGCGTGGAATTTCTGGCAAACGGCGCAAGCCGGAAAAAGTACTTCGTCCAACTCGCCGGCGCGGGCATGGACGCCCGCGCCATTCAATTGTTGGATTGGTCGCTCAAAAAAAAGACGGGCCCGCTGGCGTACGTCTTTGCCGGATTAAAAGCGTTGCGTGAGCTGCAACCCCGCATCACCGTGCGGGCAAATGGACAAGAACTCACCGGCGAATTGGTCCTGGTTGGCAACGGACGTTTTTACGGGGGCCCTTTTGGCATATTTCCCCGGGGAGACTTGCGCAACGGTTGCCTGGAGATTTGTGTGTTTCCGCGCGTGACCTGGCTGACATTGCTGCGCTGCGCGCCAGGTTTGCTCTTTCGACAAAAATTGTCGGAACGCCTCGTGCGCCGTTTTCGTGCCGGGTCCTTTGAGTTGACGGGCGGGACCTCAACCGCCTTTGAATTGGATGGGGAATGGATCGGCTATTTGCCCGCGGCATTTTCAGTTGAGCGCGAACGCCTGCGCGTCGTCTGTTGAAGCCGGCGGGTTCTTACCGTTCCTCCAAAAGAAACACTTTGGAGGATTTCCGTCCCAGGACGGATTCGACTCCCCGTAGTGCCTGATAATCGTCCGGGCTGATGACGGCCGGTGCGGTTTCAAAGTCGCCGGTGACGACGTATCCACCGAATGTCTTTTGGGTTGTAACACGCGCTGTTTCACTACCGGCCACGGTGAAGTCTTCCCCCTTCGGCGCCACCACCGTCCGGCGAAACTCGGCGGGCAGTTCGATTTCAGTGCGGACCGTGTTCCTGCCGCTATGCGCGATCAACAACGGCAGCGCACGTTGGTCGGCTCCGACCGGGATCAATGACGGCGTAAAGGGCAGATTGAAATAAAGGTATTTGCCGGCGATGATGCCGTAGTTGTCAATAATCACGGTGAATTGTTCATGGCCCGGGTAGGTGTCAAACGCAGTGGTCAAATCACCCACCGACCGCGCGCCCTGGGCCACCCCGGAAACGGTTTCCTGAAAATACCGTTTGCGCTGCTCGGGCGGCAGTTCGGAGAAAAACCGATGCTTCTCATTGTAATTCTCGCCGTAATACCACCGCGAAACACCAACCCGGGTCCTGCCATCCTTGTCCAGCAGAAGGCTATAAGTCGTCCGGGTTCCATCCTCACACTGTTTGGCGGCGTGGATGACCTCCCACGCCCGGGTGGAAAGCGCGATGCCCAGCTTGCCGTCGCTGCCCGTTGAACCCGGTTGTGCGTATTGGTCTGTGTCATTCAGGTAATAGATCGCGCCCTTCAGCTTGATTCTGACGAGCGGAAGCCGGAAATTCTGCGGCAGCGGGAATGTCATAGCCACATTGGTGATGCCCGCGGTCGCCGGCAAGTCCGAAACCAGCACGAACTCGGGTCGAAAACCCGTTGCTCTCAACATCGCGTGCAACAGAATAGCGCGGTCCGCCGCGTGACCGTATCCATCCGCCAGGGTCATGTCGGCATCGGAAAGCTCACTGAGGGGCAGGTCGGTGAAGGATGGTCCAGCCTCGCGGATGGATTTGGCGACAAAGTCGCGGATGGCTTTCACCGTTCCGATTTTGCTCCCGGATTTCGCGGCCATTTGTCGGGCCAGTTCCGCCGCTTTGGCGCAATGGCGCGACCGTGCTTCCATGGTTTCGTTCAATGTCTTGAGGTAGTCCGTCACTTTGCCGACGAAATAGCCCACCCCGGCGCTGTAAACCCATTCCGGAGGAAGCTGGGTTTCGGCCGGCAAAGCCGCAACCTTTTCTGACCGCCACAGGAATTCCTGCCGGCTGCCTTGCTTCGTGGTTTGTTCGCGCACGATACCCGGCGAGCCACTGACCAATCGTTGAATCTTGATCTGCGCTGGCGCAGTCAAGGTAAACGATTTTTGCTCCAGTTCATCCGGCAACTGAAACGACTCGAACCCGGCCAGAAACGGCGTGTTGGTGTAAACGACTTCAAATTCGACCTCGATGGTGGACCCAATGTCCACACCCGGCAGGCTCGCCACCAGGATCTTGCCCCCCGTGTATCGCTTCGCCGACGCGTTCCAGCCCTCGTCCATCACATTGATTTCGTCTTTCGAAATTTCCTGACGCTCGCCCGCCGAGGAAGTCACGACTGCGCTGACGAGCCGGGCCTGTTCGCTGGCCGGATTGTAGGGAATTTTAACCTCTGCCTCGCGGATCTTGCCGCTGTAAGTCAGGATGCGCTTGGAGAATTTCACCCGGTAAACCGCCGTGTGCGGGCCGGTCACGTCGAGTTCCTTGCGGCTCTCCAGAATTCGCGCGTTGGATTCCACCGGCGGCGCAGGAGGAGCGCCCGCCATCGTCTGATCGTTCGCGACCGGCGTGCCGCTCAGCGAGAGAATCGGCGCCTTGCGCCCGTCATCATCCAGCATCTTCAGCGTGCTTTTGAGTGCGAGATATTGAGCGGGCGTGAATTCAACCGTCCTCAACTTCAACGCGCGGGAACACTCAAGCGAACCTTCTTGCGTATCAAAGTGCTGCTGGTAGTTCACACAATCGTCCTCCACCGCCGACGGTGCGGGCAGCGCCGCCACCCCGGTGAAGCCGCCCGCGAGTTTGAGCGATATGTTCTCTTCCACACCACAGGTTATTTCCGTTTCAAGCGGGTATTTCCGCTTCTCGAGGCCGGTGCCGTCGAGGATGAAATTGACCACCCCGAACCGCTTGCCGACCCAGGGCACGCTCACGACCGACTCACCGCCGCCAGTGGCGGTCATGCCGCTCACGGAAAATTCCAGCTCCGCCCGCAACCCTGTGGACACGTCCTGCATGTCCGCCGGTGTGAGTTTCAGTGACTTGAGGCGCAGGCCGGGCACCGCCTGCTGAAGGCGCTGCTCGAAAAACCGCCGCTCATCATCCGGTTTCATGTGCGAAAAGGCGTTTCGATACTCGTCGTCATTCACGCCCTGAAATGACAATTCCGATTTGGCTTCGATAACCCCGTCCGCGTTGAGGGTGCCGGTGGTCGTTATCCGCATCATGTTTTCCTCTGGAGGCTGGATCGGGCTCAACCGTATGACGTCGCCGTCAGGTCGGGCCACCAGGTAACTCTGGTTGCGATCGTAGTCCGGCAGCAACTCCCGGGTGTTCTCGTCGGTCGGATCCATCAACACGATTTGGTCCTTCTCCAATTCCACCCCCACGATGGCGTGATTAAAATACGGATCCGGCACGATCGAATCTTTGTGGGTTCCGACGCTGATCAGTACCGGATATGCGTTCAGTCCGGCGAGGCGCAGCAGGGAAACCAGCAAAGCGGCTTTGTCGCGGCAAACGCCATATTTTTTGTCAAAGGTTACGCACACGTCATGCGGTTCGAAGCCGGGCCGGTCCTTCTCCGGTGTAATGCCCATGTACCGGATTTTGTTGGACACGAAATAGAACAATGCCTTGATCCGGTCCATGTCCGTCTGCGCCCCGGCGGTGAGTTCCTTAACCGCCTGTTTCATCTCCGGCGTCGTCGCGTCCAGATGCGGCAGGCTAAGGTTCCAATACCATTTGGAGACGGCCGCCCAGTCCGGCAGGGTGCTGACAAAGAGTCGCTGCAACACTTCCTCGTACGGTGACATGGACGGTTCATCAAACATGCGCGGCACATTATTCACTTCCCAGCGATACACCATCGTGTTGTTGGTGCCGGATTGAGTTGAGGCGGCGACCGTTCCCGGAACCTCGTCCCGCAAGGCGATGCGTTTCAGCGGCCGGTCGGCGGGGGCGTGAACTTCGTAAGCTATGTGGCGGATAAAGCCCGGCCCTTCAAAAATGTTTTCCTCGGCATACTCCCCGGCGATAAACGGGCGCTCGATGGTTTCTCGTTCGACGGAGTGGACCACGTCACCTATGTCGAGGCTTGGAATGTTTACCCGCAACACCCGCATGTTCGGGTCGTAAATGTTCTCGGCCATCTGGCTGTCATCGATGGACTCCTTCGAGTTCGCCGCCACGTCCACCGGGACCGTTTCCCCGCCGGGTTTGATCACTTCCAATCGGGGCACTGCGACCGTCGTGTAGGGCAGCATGAAATTCATCGTCAACGTGCGGTTATCGCGTCGGCCCTTCTCCGTGAGCACCTTGACGAACGTTTCATCCTGGCATTCTCCCGTGCCATCCGCCTGATAGACCCGGACCGACTTTTGCTCGACGGTCGCCTCGTCACAGTTCGGATACTTTGCCGGCGTGATGTCCGCCGCCGCCGCCATTATCTTTGCGGCATCCTCCAGGTCCCAAACGCTCCCGGCGTATTGATTGGTGCCACCACGCGCGGTCAATCCCGCCAGGACGATGCCCGCCAGGACCAGTTCAAAATGTGTTCGTAAAAATCCTGTCTTCATAAAATCGAATAGCGCCAATTATCATGCTTCAATCCGGCCAACCCTCAAGCCATTTTGATCATGTGCCCCACGGGGATGTTCAAGTCGGAAGCGCTTTTCAAACAAAACCGGCTGGCCGAAGGCTGCCTCGTCCGCAGAGGCTGACGCGAAATTATTCTTTTATCGCAATGTGAACGCGCGTTTTAAACTTGTTCACCGGAACATTTTCCGGTGTTGTTTCATCCGTGAAACGCGTCAAATCTGTTCTGTGGTTTGCGTTCTGTTTCGGTGCCGCCGCCGGTTTGTCGGCGGCCATTGTCGGCACCAATCCGCCGGCATTGTCGCTGACGACAAAACGTATCGCCGCGTTGCCTGAAGAGCAGCGCGCCGATTGGCGGGCTTATTTGAAACGTTCCGTGCGGCAATTGGCATTGGACAAGAATTTCCTCCGGACCGAAGAAAAGAAAGCTGGCATCACGCAGCTCACCATCCCCGCCTCGGCCAATTCGGCGCGTGGCCTTGCATTGGACAATCCCGCAGATTGGTATGGCCAGGCCACCGCGCGAAATATTGCGGACATCATAGTTTCGTTTCAAACGCCCGCCGGCGGGTGGAGTAAAAATCTGAATTTGACCCGTTCCCCGCGCGTGCCGGGCGAAAGTTTTGCGCCGGACAACCTCTCGCGCTGGTTAAGCAGCGTGGATTACGATGAGCCGCTTGACACCAACTGGGACTACGTCGGCACATTTGACAACGACGCTACCACCACGGAACTGCGGTTTCTGGCCAGGGTTATCGCCGCCAGTGGCACCAACAGCGCTTCGTATCGCGCCGCATTCGCACGCGGGCTGGATTACATTTTTGCCGCGCAATATCCCAACGGCGGCTGGCCGCAGGTCTGGCCGCTCCAGGGCGGCTACCACGATGGCCTCACTTACAACGACAATGCGGTTCTGAACGTGCTGGAACTGCTACGCGATGTCGCCGGTGGACAAAATGGATTCTCCTTCGTCCCTGCCGAAACACGCGCGCAGGCCGGTGCCAGTCTAGAGCGCGGGCTGGATTGCGTGCTCGCCACGCAAGTGATCGTGGATGGTCGTCACACCGTGTGGTGCCAGCAGTATGACGCTCTTACCTTGCAGCCCGCCTCCGCTCGCAATTACGAGATGCCAGCCTTGGCCAGCAGCGAGAGTGCGGACTTGATGTCGTTCCTGATGCAGTTGCCCGACCCGGATTCGAACGTCGTGGCCGCCGTTCACGCCGCTGCCACCTGGTTTGAACAGACGAAAATCATGAACAAATCCTATCAGTTCGTGCGCGGCCATGGGCGGCAACTGGTGGACGCGCCAGGCCACGGGCCGCTCTGGGCGCGATATTACGAAATCGAGACCAACCGGCCTGTTTTCGGTGACCGTGATCGCAGCATTCACGATGATGTGAACGAAATTTCGCAGGAACGTCGGAATGGATACGCTTGGTTTCGCGACAACCCCGAACGCTCGTTGGAACAATACGCCCTCTGGAGCCGGTCACATCCGCAATGAGGTGAAGGGCCGTTACCGCACCGCCGTGCCATCCAGGCCCTGGCCTTTGACATTTTGCGTGGTGACCAGCGGCCCCTGGAAACCAGTGACCTTGATGCCAGTAAGTTTCACGTCGCTCGCGTTGGCCAAAGTGATGCCTCGTTCGCAGGTCCCGGTGATGTCGGTGAGCGCCAGGCCGTCCACCGGCCGCTCCGCTGAGACGTTACTGCCGGCCACGATCTCGGCCACGTCGCTTACCCGGATGTGATTGAAGCTGACATGGCTCATTCGCGTCCATTTTTCGGCCTCGCCTGGAACCGGGTCGCTGGCCTGAATGCCCTTCTTCAAAAAATCAATGCCGATGAACGTCGGCGATTTGTTGATGACCAGGTTCGCGCCGGTCAGGTTCTCGATGAATCCGCCCCGGCCATCGCGGCTTTTCAAGAAAATCGCGTTTTGCCGGCCTGACAGCGTGCAGTCTTCGATTTTCACGTTCCGAATACCGCCGGACAACTCGGTGCCGACGGCCAGCGCGGCGAAGGTACTGCTGGCCAGGATGCATTGCCGAATGGTGACATTTTGCGTCGGGCGGCCCAGCCGCGCGGCAGCCAGGCCGCGCCCGGATTTCAACGCGATGGCATCGTCGCCGGTGTTGATGTCGCAGCGTTCAATGGTCACATCGGAGCACGAGTCCACGTCAATGCCATCGCCGTTGGCGTTGAGGGAGCGGAGAGTGAGATTGCTGGCGGTGAAATTCCGGCAGAAGAGCAGGTGGATGGACCACAATTGTTGGTATTGCGTCGAAAAACCTTCGAGCACTGCGTTGGTGCATTCGGTCAGCTCAATGAGCAGCGGCCCGCGCGGGTCACGCAAGCGGCTCAGGGCCAGAGGCGGACCGAAAATGGCGCCAGGCCCTTCCAGCCTCACATTGTCGGCCCCTTCGGCGGAGATAAGCGCGCGATGTCCCTGCCGGAATTCACCCTCCCAGCGGACGCCGACAAGTGGATAGTCCCCGATATCCGGGCTGCCCATGAGGTTTGCGTGGGGGTCGAACCGCACCGTCGTGTTGGCGCCAACGACGAGGCTTCCGGTCAGATACACGCCTTCCGGCACGCACACGATGCCGCCGCCCGCGGCGGCGCAAGCGTCCAGGGTCTTTTGCAGGGCGGCCGTGTCCTTGGTTTTGCCATCGCCCTTCGCGCCGTAATCACGCACGTTGAACAGACCCGGGCTGGCGGCGCAGACGGAAGAAGTAGTCGAGAAAAGGCTGAATACCAGGGCGGTCCCGAGACAAATGGCGCGCTTCATTGAATTTCCCGAAGGATGCTGTGCGGCAGAAACTGTTGTCAACTTTCCTTTGCCCTCGCGCAGGGGCCTGGCTTGCCGCGCGTAGCCCGCAGGGCGGAGCGTGGAGGCGGCGGGAGTTGAACCCGCGTCCCCGGCAAACAAACCAGCCGCGACTACATGCTTAGTCCGAAATATTTTTTCTGCCGCGCGATGGCGTCCGGACTCGAATCGCACGGCCTAGTCCGCATGGAATTTTCTCGGCCAACGGCGCGCGGTCTCCGCCGTCAACCATGCCTGCTATGGCGTTCGTCCGGCGTAGCAGGCGTCCACCGGCGAACGTCGCGGACAATTAGGCCGCGAGGGCTAATTCTTCATTAGCTGTTTTGTTTGATGCGATGATTAACGAGGCCAACGCATCGTCCTCGGCATGCCGCCTCTGGCGCATTTCCCGGATCGAAACCGGTACGCCCCCAAAGCGAACTGTAACATTTTCGCGCCACTTTTCTTCCAAGTCAAGCGACGCGGAGAGAGAACCTTGTCGCAATTTCGCTTGGAGTTCCAACTTTAGGCGGCCCCGAACCGCGTGAACGCGGAACTCCAAACTTAAAATTGGGACCGCACCGGAAAGATCGCCGGCTAAGAACGCTGCCGGCATCAACCAGCCGTTCCCCCGAGTTGCGCTTTGCGCCGGTCCAGTTCGGTCAGCCCGGCCTGCACCTCCGCGCGCGGCAAATCGCCTGCCGCCAGCGTGTCGTCCTTCAATTCCAGCAATCGCCGATAAAATACCGCGCCAAAATCCAGTAGTTCAGCGCTAGATGGCGCGCTTTCCACCATCGCAAACAGGACGTCCTCGGCCCTGGCAAACTCGCCGATTCGTTCGTAATGGCGCATGAGCATTGCGCTGGTCGGCAACGGCAGCGGCGCATCCCGCAGGCCGGCCAAGAACGTTTCGACGGCGGGCACAAAGTCCGGGCGTTCCGTGATTTCATTCCGTCCGAACGTATCGAGCAACAACTGCAACCCTTTTAAATAATACCACCGGCTTTCTTCCATCCGGCCCTCCGCAGCCAGCAGGTCGCCGTTCGTTTTAAGCAGCGCGGCCAGCATGAAAGCCTTCGATTCAACCAGCAGCGTCGGTTTACCTTGAATCAACCGGGCCAGCAATTCTGTCTCGGACATCCGCAGCACTTCCGGGCCGTCCACGCCGGTCAGCCGTTGAAATTCTCCGGCGACTGATAACGACGCCTCCTGCCACTGCTCGTCTTTGGCCAACCCGGCAATTTTCGCCAGCATGGCGACGAACTGCTCAATCCGGCGCAAAATGTAATCACGGCGAATCATGGTTTTCCGTTGTCGTCGAAAATGTCTTCGATGCGCAACTTGAAAAGGCGTGCGGCTTTGAACGCCAAGGGCAGGCTCGGATCGTATTTTTCCGTTTCGATGGCGTTGACGGTTTGGCGCGAGACACCCAGCTTGTCCGCCAGATCGGACTGCGACCATTCCTTCGCCGCGCGCAATTCCCGCATTTTATTTTTCATTTGTAGCGGCGGCTAAAGATGGCGTAGCCGAGAAAATAAAAGGCCCCCACCAGCGAAATCGGGAAACTGGCCGTGTGGAAATGTGAACCCAGGTGCAGCCGGGCCGGCAGCACCCCGGCTTGAAACACGCCCGCCTGGTCCAGAATATGCCAGGTTGCGACCACAAAAAGCGTCACGGAGGTCGCAAAGAGACACGCTTCCACTGATATCCGGCGGTGCATTTCATCCATGCCGCGCACCCAGCGTACAAAACTCCGCACCCAGAGCAGGCCGACGAGCAACGGGACCAGCGCGATGATTGCCCGTTGGGCCACGCTCCATTCCCGAGGCAGGGAGAGCAGCAGGTCGCCCGCCCAAGCCAGGATCATGGCCACGAAGGCCCAGGTGTTCGCTTTCAGGTTCGCCCGGATGGAATAACTCGGGCCAAACATGATTTCTTCAGGAAGATTTGGTTTATCATTCATACCACCAGTGTAAAGCATCCTTTACACTGTGTCAAGTATTCTTTACATTGAATTCCTGGTCCTAGTGTAGGAGACGACGTGAGGAGTCTCTAACTTCTTACCGCTAAACTCGTTTTGAATTGGAGACTCGTCACCTCGTCTCCTACAAACAAAAACGAGGTGGGAATCGCTTCCCGCCTCGTTCGTGATTTCTGCGACGGTCACAGACCGACGCTACAGTTTTAATAATCCATTCCGCCCATGCCGCCGCCTCCGCCACCGGGCATTGGGGCCGGCTTTTCCTTTTCCGGAATGTCGGCAATCAGGCACTCGGTCGTGAGCAGCAAACCGGCGATGGACGCCGCGTTCTGCAGCGCGGAGCGCGTGACCTTCTTCGGGTCCACGATCCCGGCTTTGACGAGGTCTTCGTATTCGCCGGTGGCGACATTGTAACCTTCGTTGCCCTTGCGCTTCTTGACTTCGTCCACGACCACGGAGCCTTCGACTCCCGCGTTGTTTGCCAGAGCGCGAGTCGGCGACTCGACCGCGCGCTTCACGATGTCCACGCCAATCCGCTCGTCGTCGTTCGCCGGCTTGACGGTTTCGATGGCGGACAGGCAGCGAATCAACGCCACGCCGCCGCCGGCCACAATGCCTTCCTCAACCGCCGCGCGGGTCGCATGCAATGCATCCTCCACGCGCGCCTTCTTCTCCTTCATTTCGGTTTCGGTCGCCGCGCCAACGTTGATGACGGCCACGCCGCCGGCGAGTTTCGCCAGGCGTTCCTGCAATTTCTCGCGGTCGTAGTCGCTCGTCGTCTCCTCGATCTGGCGGCGGATTTGATTCACGCGGCCCTGGATGTCGGAACTCTTGCCGTTGCCTTCGACGATCGTCGTGTTTTCTTTGTCAATGACGACGCTCTTGGCGCGGCCCAGGTCGTTCAGCTCGATGCTCTCGAGCTTGATGCCCAGGTCTTCGCTGATGAATTTGCCGCCGGTCAGAACGGCGATGTCTTCGAGCATGGCCTTGCGGCGGTCGCCGAACCCCGGCGCCTTGACGGCGCAGACGTTCAACGTGCCGCGCAATTTGTTCACCACCAGGGTGGCGAGTGCTTCGCCTTCGACCTCTTCGGCGATGATCAACAGCGGTTTGCCCGTGCGCGCCGCCTTTTCGAGCAACGGCAACAGGTCCTTCAGGCTGCTGATTTTCTTTTCGTAAATCAGGATGTACGGATCTTCCTGCTTGGCTTCCATCGTCTCGGCGTTGGTGACGAAGTACGGCGACAGGTATCCCTTGTCAAACTGCATGCCTTCGACCACTTCCAGCGTCGTTTCAATGGACTTGGCCTCCTCGACGGTGATCGTGCCGTCCTTGCCGACCTTGTCCATGGCCTCGGCGATTTTGTCGGCGATCTCAAAATCCCAGTTCGCCGACACCGCGCCGACCTGGCGGATTTCGTCCTTGTCCTTGACCTTCTTGGTGATTTTGTCGAGGTGGGACACGGCGGCTTCGACGGCCTTGTTGATGCCGCGCTGAATGCCGATGGGGTTCGCGCCGGAAGTCACATATTTGAGGCCTTCGCGATAAATGGATTCCGCGAGCACGGTCGCCGTGGTCGTGCCGTCGCCGGCGGTGTCGCTGGTTTTGCTGGCGACTTCGCGGACCATCTGGGCGCCCATGTTTTCGTAGGCATCTTCCAGTTCGATTTCCTTGGCCACGGTCACGCCGTCTTTGGTGACGGTGGGCGAGCCGTATTTCTTGTCAATGACCACGTTGCGGCCTTTGGGTCCGAGTGTCGCCGTCACCGCCTTGGAAAGCTTGGTGACCCCGCGCAGGATCGCCTGTCGCGCCGACTCATCGAATATCAATTGTTTTGCTGCCATATTCTTTTCTTGATTTGTGGTTGATCCGTCTCCGCTTCGCTTCGACGCGATAAACTGTTGCTTGCCGCGCCGCAGCCCCGCGAAGGCGGGAGGGTTAGTGTTTTATTCCAATACGGCCAGGATATCGTCGGAGGACAGAATCTTGTATTCCTTGCCGTCAATTTTGATTTCGGTGCCGCCGTACTTCGAGACGAGCACGCGATCGCCCTTTTTGACTTCAAACGGGATTTTCTTGCCGTCGTCATTGGTCTTGCCGGTGCCGAGGGCGATGATGATGCCCTCCTGCGGCTTTTCCTTGGCGGTATCGGGAATAATGATGCCGCCCTTCTTCACTTCCTTCTCTTCGACCGGCTCGACCAGGATGCGGTCGCCGATCGGTTTAACGTTTAGTGCCATAGTTTGCTTTTGGTTGTTGTTGGTTTGTTTATTGTAATTAACTCCCACCGCACCCGCGACGGGAAAAATCACTACAATTGAAACTTCGTTTTCAACTTCGCGATAATACGCTCGTCTTCCGCCCGTTTGGCGGCCATCTGCAATCCCCGGCGCCGTTCGCCTTCCTTCACCTCTTCGAACATTTCGTTGGCCCGCCGGATGGCTTCCTTCAGGCGCGGATACAGCACGCTCTCAAACTCGCGCGGGTCGCCCAGCACCCGGGCATACGACGGGTCGCGTTCAATGAACGGCACCATCAGGTCGGCCCAGAATGGCTGCTGCGTGGCCATCCGGTCGCAGATTTCCCGGAAACAATGCTGCCAGTCCGGGTCCGGCCGTTCGGACAACTTCAGCCAGAACTGATAGCGTGAACCAAGGCGACAGGTCTTGTCCTTGTCCCACTCGGTCATCCGCACATTGGCCTTTTCGGCATCCATTTTCTGGCGCTGAACCGCTAATCGTAACCCAATCCCACCGCGCCCGCGATGGGAAAATTCACTCTCTGCTCCGGGTGGGACGGGCGACCCGCCCGTTCTGGTTGGCGACTCGCAGACCGGAAAGCATTGGGCAAGCTGCCCAATGCAACAGGCCGGTGGCCCGTCCCACCCAATCCAAATTTGTCTGCGCCAATCTCACGTTTTCGAGACTTACTTCTTTTCGTCCACGACTTCGGCGTCAATCACGCCTTCGTCCTTCTTTTTGTCGTCCGACTTGGATTCGCCTTGCGGGCCGCCGGATGCGCCGGCGCCTTGCGCTTTTTCCTGCTGCGCTTTGGCGGCCGCGGCCTTGTAAAGCTCGGCACTTACGGCCTGCCACGCCTCATTCAGCTTCTCAGCGGCGGATTTGATGGCGCCGGCGTCGCTGCCTTTCAACGCTTCCTTCACCTCGGCCATGGCCTTCTCAATCTTGGCCTTGTCGTCGCCCGGCAGTTTGTCGCCGGTTTCTTTGAGCAATTTCTCGGAGCGATAGACCGCGCTGTCGGCTTCGTTGCGCGTCTCGACTTCCTCACGGTGTTTCTTGTCCTCGTCCGCATGCGCCTCGGCGTCCCTGCGCATCTTCTCAACGTCGTCCTTCGCGAGGCCGCTGCTGGCGGTGATGGTGATTTTCTGTTCCTTACCGGTGCCGAGGTCCTTGGCGCTCACGTGCAAAATGCCGTTGGCGTCAATGTCGAATGTCACCTCAATTTGCGGCACGCCGCGCGGGGCCGGCGGAATGTCGGTCAGATGAAACTTGCCGATGGTCCGGTTGTCGCGGGCGAACTGGCGCTCGCCCTGGAGCACGTGGATTTCCACACCCGGCTGACTGTCGCTGGCGGTGGAGAAAATTTCCGATTTGCGCGTCGGGATGGTGGTGTTGCGCTCGATCAGACGCGTGAATACGCCACCCAGCGTCTCGATGCCAAGTGACAACGGCGTCACGTCGAGCAGGAGCACGTCTTTGACTTCGCCCTTGAGCACGCCGCCCTGGATGCCGGCGCCCACGGCGACGACTTCGTCCGGGTTCACGCCCTGGTGCGGCGGTTTGTTGACGAGTGTTTTCGCGGTTTCGACCACGCGCGGCATGCGGGTCATGCCGCCGACGAGCACCAGCTCATCAATCTTCGCGGCTTCAATGCCCGCGTCATTCAAGCAGGCCTTGACCGGCTTGATCGTGCGTTCGAAAAGTTCATCACAAAGCTGTTCCATCTTCGCCCGGGAGAGGGTTTTTTGAATGTGCTTCGGCCCGCTGGCGTCGGCCGTGATGAACGGCAGATTGATTTCGTACTGCTGCGCAGACGACAAAGCGATTTTGGCCTTCTCGGCTTCCTCCTTGATACGTTGGAGCGCGTCGGGCTGCTTGCGCAAATCCATGCCATGCTCCTTTTTGAATTCGTCGAGGATCCAATCCATGAGGCGACCGTCCCAATCGTCACCGCCCAGGTGTGTGTCGCCGTTGGTGGCTTTGACCTCGAACACGCCGTCGCCGATTTCCAGCACGGAAATATCGAACGTGCCGCCGCCCAGGTCATAGACGGCGATTTTCTCATCCTTTTTCTTGTCGAGACCATAGGCGAGCGACGCGGCGGTCGGCTCGTTGATAATGCGGAGCACTTCAAGACCGGCGATGCGGCCGGCGTCTTTGGTGGCCTGGCGCTGCGAATCGTTGAAATAGGCAGGAACCGTAATAACGGCCTGGGTGATTTTCTCGCCAAGGCGCATTTCGGCGTCGGCTTTCAGCTTGGCGAGAATCATCGCGGAAATTTCCGGCGGCGAAAATTGTTTCGGCTTGCCCTCCACTTCCACTTCCACGGCGGCATCGCCGTTGGATGTCTTGACGACCTTGTAGGGCACGCGTTTGATTTCCTCGGGCACCTCATCGTATTTGCGCCCCATGAAACGCTTGATGGAATAGATAGTGTTGCGCGAATTGGTGACCGCCTGGCGTTTGGCGGCCTCGCCGACGAGGCGTTCGCCGTTCCTGGTGAACGCGACCACCGACGGGGTGGTGCGCTTTCCCTCGGAATTTTCCAGAACCGACGGCTCGCCACCTTCCATGACGGCCATGCAGGAATTCGTGGTTCCTAAATCAATACCTAAAACTTTTGCCATAAAATCTTTATGTTAAAAACAACTTCTCGCCCCCTTCCAAGCAACGACGATGCCGTGTGACACTACATGCCATAAAACCATTGTGAATAAAGGACAAAATGACAATTTCTGCGGATTTACGGCGGCCTAAAAACTGTGCCAAAAGCGTCATATTGGCACAGCTTGAAATTGTTTTGGCGCAGTCGGGTTGGCGCGACTGAAGTCGGGATTATGCACTTCACAAGTGGGGGTGCGTCAAAAATGGAAATGCTGGCACAAACTAGCGGTTTTACTTGCGTTTCCGCTTGATCGGCTTCTTGGACTTCTCTGGTTTGACGCGCACCACCCGGCGCATCACTTCGTCAAAATCCATTGGTCTTTCGATTTTGCCTTTGTTTTTGGGCATCAACACAGGAAAACATACCCCAGACCCAAAAGCAAGCCCCTGGGGGCTGTGAATAACTCTGTGAATAACTAGGCTTCGATTGGGGATAAGAACTCGGTAGTAACATGGACAAATCCATTTGACAATTTAGTCCATCCAGCCGAAGCTTCTTATGACATGGAAAAACCAATTGAAATCAGCCGGGAAATGGTAAAGGAAATTTTACCAATTTTTGAATCTAAGTTGGAGCAAGCTGAAGATGAGTCGAACCGATGGGAAGCGGTGGCAATCGGCCTGCGGTCCAAAATCGCGGAACTACGAGCCAAACTCAATGGAAGTGAACTACCGCTGGCCAATGGTGAACAGCTTCGGAAGCGACTCCCGAAGGGTTACGGGGAGAAGGCGATTTTCGACTTGCTGAAATCTTTGTCCCCCGGCGATGGGTTTACGATGAGTGAGATTAAGGCGCGCACCGGCATCAAGCACGCCACCGTTTATCGCTCGTTGACTGACCCGAAACGGAACAAAGGCCGCTTCATCTCCGACGGCGGAAAATGGAAACTGGTTGTTCGGTCTGGCCCGCCACCAAGGAGAGTCGAGGCCCACTAATAAATCGAGGGATTTAAAACATGGAACCAGATACATCTTAAAAAATGGAAAAGGCCAACGAGAACTCCCTTCTCAATCCTCTCGTTGGCCTTCGATCTTTGACATTTGCGGCCCAATGTCACTTGGGCCGCTAAACCTTTCTTCCACGGCGAGGAATCCACGCCAACGGAAGGCCGGTTTTTGCTTTCAGTAAGCAGGGATATTATCCCCCCGAAAGCTTCCGGTGTCAAGTTGGATTCTGCCGAAAAAAACACGGTAAAACTATGCACAAAAATAGTTCGCCGCGTCCTGGATTTGTCCTGATTTTTCGCCCCTGGATTCACCATCCAGTGACGAAGCGGGTCATATATCCGAAACGCGGTAAGGTGTTCCCTATCTGGATAAAAGCAGAGGGTGAACAGTTAAACCTAAGCCTCAACTGAGGCCGGAAGCACCAAGCCTCACGGGGTTTCCCCCGTGAGGCCCTTGGATGCCGGGGTGGCGGAAAGGCAAACGCGGTCGGTTTGGAGCCGACTTCCCTCACAGGATTGCGGGTTCGACTCCCGCCCCCGGCACATTCAATTTAACACTTGATAACAAGGATAGTTCTCAAAAAACAACCACCTTTTCTTGGTCAACAGAGGAAATCTTTTTGGTCGTCGCTGAGTTCCCGCGATTTTAATGCAGCTTGAACAACTTTTTGCACCGTGGCTTTGGGAACGTCCCCTTGGTGCGGCTTACGGAGAGTCCCGTTCGCCAAACACAAATCAATCTTCGCCGCATCCCACTCTTTTGCGCGAGAAAAAGCTATGGTTGTGGGATAATCATCTTTGACCCAATTGTATTCTGCTCGACTTATGGGGCATTCATCGTCGGGGCACTCTTCGTCCATACAGGTAAAATTAACACACAGAACTTTCGGATTTTGTTTGGTTGGCTCGCTTAAATTGAACCAAATATGTCCGTGCCGGATGAAAGTTGTTCCCTTTGCGAGCACGGTTTCACGCTAAAAGTTTGTCCATCTCTGTGATCTCTTCTACGCCCTGAATGAATTTCTGAATTTGTTTCGCGCTTTTTTTGAATGATTTCAAAATCGCTTCTATTTCAATGGGTTTTCTGCCCTGATCAACCTGTTGGAATTCGGGGCAATTTACATGGCACCACTCCACCAACTCTTCGGTTGTCCTCGTGGAATGATAATTAACCACTGAATCCAGAATGGCCAGTTCTGATTCTGAAAGAGCATTGTATTGAGGTTTGCCTCGAAGCCCCACCTTGTTTCCAATTCGGGGTTTGATCGTTTCTTTCCAGTGGGGCGCTCGCCCTGTGTTCACAAAAGTCATAACCTCTCCAATAGTCGGCCCCAACCTCATCGAATAATAATGACCGCCAACGATGGGAACTCCGCGAGCAAAAATTGATTCCCTGTCTGCAAGATAAACCAGTTTGGCGATACGCAGATAATCAATCGGGCCGCCAGAGGTTTCAATCAACCTAGCGACGGCTTGAGTGGATTTTTTTGCATTATTTGGCAGGTTCATGCGCTTTTTTTATTTTGCTTCAGAGAGATGCCGTTCTCTGAAAGTTTATCTTGGTTGTGCCAAATCCATTCATCAAGAATTTTGTATGCGACTTCGGACACGGTTTTCCCACGCAACCCCGCGTCACTCATGCTTTCCAAAACTGTATAGACATTCTGGTCAACCACCACTTGAATTTTCCGCGACTGTGCCGGCATAACTAGAATCTGATCAGATTCTGATCGGAATCTAATCAGATTCCCCAAGTCGTCAATACGTTTCTTCGTTATTTTTTGTTAAGCTTTTGTATTGGAGATAGATAAGTAAGACGCTTGCCTTCGGCCCGCCGCAAGCCAGCGACAAACCGCTCCCCGCTGTTTAAATCGCGGTGGTTCCAACGGAAGCTGAATTCGTCACAGTACCGCGGAAGGTGTTCCTTGCTGACGTGATGGAAGCTGCCATAAACGCCGCGCTTCAAAAGCGAGAAAAAGCTTTCGCAGGAGTTGACGTGGCTGATTGTGCCATCAGGATTGTGGCGGGCGTATTCCTTCACGGCGTGATTCACCCGGTCATGCCGTTTGAAGCCACGGAGAAAATAATACAAACTGGACTGGTCGGTGTTGATCGTGGAATTGGGGTCGGCATTTGCACCGATGAACAAGCGAAGATTCTTTTGCGTGACATTGGGAGTTACCTTTGTCCGCACAGTGCCATCGCGTTTAACCAAGGCCACAATCGGCACTTTTTCAGAGCCTTTTCGAAAACCTTTTACCGGGCGCTTTTCGCCCGAACGCTGGCGCGGCAATGCATTGATATAAGTCTCGTCACATTCGAGCGTGCCGTCCAATGGCGCGGTGAAAGCCGGGTCTTTGAGCGCATGGCGGATTTTATGCATCATCATCCAAGCCGTTCGATAGCTGCCAAGGCCAAGGTTCTGCTGAATCCAGAGTGCGCTAATGCCCTTCTTCGCCGTGGCCATCATGTAGAACGCAACAAGCCACTTTGAAAGCGGAATGTGGCTGTCCTCGAATATCGTCCCGACTGTCACCGTAAATTCCTTGTTGCACTCGGCGCAACGATACAAACCGGGACGAACCTTCTTTGCAACATTGGCGTGAATCTTCCAGATTTTCTTCTGGTCACTGTTTTTGCAGTGCGGGCAAACCGGGCCATTGGGCCAACGAACTGCTTCGAGATATTCGCGGGCGTCCACCTCGCAGCTAAATCGCTTCATTACCTGCGACAGAGACAAATCTTTTGGGGTTGGGAAAAGGTCCAATTTTGACGTTTTTTCAGGCAAATCCGTTTTCATGCTCTGAATATGCCATTTTCGTTAACGCTTGTCAAGTGCATAATCCCGACTGAAGTCGGGAACAAATCTTCGGTTCCGGCCTCCTACTCAAGACAATGAGTCTTGAGCGAACCCCCAAAATTTTCGGACCGTGGCATGGCACGGAAATGAAATGGCGAAAACTTCCGTTGGAGATTTCCGTCGCGTGTCGCGTCTCCTGTATAAACGCGTTACAGGAGACCGGGAACCCGGCGTCAACCATTGCCGAGGTCAAGCAAGTGCTCCGGTTGTTGATCAAAAAAATGGTAGCGGCTGGATGTGCTGATGCCGATGTAACCCAGGCCCGTCAGACTTTGCTGCGGCTGGAAGGGGCGGAATAATTTCGCGGTGAGCCGGCTCTGGGGGCGTTCCGCTTTCCGGACAAACGTTTTCGTCACCGGTTCCGCGCAAGCTTCATTTGCTGCCCGGCTTCACGGCTGGAATTTTGGACAGGTCCGGCGGCAGTTTGTCCGGCTCGAAGGCCTCGACCTTGAGCGAAATCAAGCTGGCGAAAGGAACCCCGAAATTCACCGCGCCGTTCGAACGATCCACAATGGCCGCGACCCCGACCACGGTTCCGCGGTGTGAGCGGACAATATCAATCGTCTCCTTCACGCGGCCGCCCTTGGTCACCACGTCCTCGACGATGAGGATTTTCTCGTCGAGCGCAATGCTAAATCCGCGCCGTAAAACGAGTTTGCCGTCCTCTTTCTCCGGGAAGATGAACCGCACACCCAGTTGGCGGGCGACTTCCTGTCCGATGACCAGCCCGCCCAGTGCCGGCGCAACCACCGTGGCAGCGCTCAGGCTGCGGACTTTGTCGGCGAGCGCCTGCCCGATCTTTTCGACGACGGGCATCTGTTGCAGGGCGAGCGCGCACTGAAAGAACTGGCGACTGTGGAGTCCGCTGCGCAGGATGAAATGGCCTTCGAGCAACGCGCCGCTGTCGCGGAATACTTTCAAGACGTCGTCTTGCGTCATTGCGTTAAGTTTTAAGTTTTAAGTTTTAAGTTTCAAGTCAAACCGCCGGTGCACGGAGCTTTGCCTGTGATTTTTCTGGATTCTGAATTCTGGATTCTGAATTCTGCCGCCGTGCGGAAGTGGCTTAAGTTCTTCGTCGCCATCTTGCTGCTGCCAGTATGCGTTGGCGCGGCGATGGCTTTGTGGAAAGTGCTTTGTGTCAGTGGCCGTGCGGATGTTGTCTGGGTGCCGCTGCTGGCCGGCGCGGCCTGCTGGCTGGTGATCTTTTTGCTCCTGCCCAAACCGATGTGGATTTACGTCTTCGGCCACGAATTGACCCACGCGTTGTGGGCCTGGCTTTTTGGCGGGCAATTGAAGAAACTCAAGGTTTCCTCCGGCGGCGGGCACGTCGTCCTCTCGAGAAGCAATTTTTTGATTGCCCTGGCGCCGTATTTCTTCCCGCTCTACGTGGCGCTGGTCGTCGCCGGGTTCTCCCTGGCCCGTTTGATCTGGGACTGGCAGAGCTATCAGGCCTGGTTTCACCTGCTGATCGGCGCGGCCTATGCGTTTCATGTGACGTTGACCTGGCACGTTTTGAAGACGCAGCAGTCAGACATCACCTCCCAGGGCTGGTTGTTTTCAGCGGTGGTCATTTTTCTTGGCAACGTGTGCGTGCTGTTGTTCGGCGTCCCGTTGCTGACGACGAAGGTTGGTTTATTGGACGCGCTGGGCTGGTGGCTGGAGGGCACTGGACAAGTTTTGCACCGGCTACAGCAATGGCTCTGAACTCCCCGCGTTGCGCCTGTCAATATTTCTGTCTTGAATTGTCGCGCCGTTTGGTTCAAACCCTTGCAGACGTACGGTATGGACTTAGCCGACATTTTGAACCAGGAGCAGATCGTCACCGATTTGCGCGCCACGAACCGGTGGGAAGCCATTGACGAGTTGATCGGCAACCTCGTTACCACCGGCAAAATTCCGGCGGAACATCGCGATGCCATCACCGCCGCCGTCAAGAAACGCGAGACTTCGATGAGCACGGGCATCGGGTTTGGCATCGGCATCCCGCACGCCTCGACCGATTTAATTTACGAAGTGGTCGGCGCGCTGGGCCGTTCGAAAGCGGGGGTCAATTTCGATGCGCTCGATAACCAGCCGGTAAAGCTGGTCATGCTGTTCCTGGTGCCACAAGGCCAGTTCCAAAAGCATCTCCACACGCTGGCCAACATCGCCAAGTTGTTGCACAAGGCCGATTTTCGCCAGGCGTTAGAACAGGCCGCTGACGGCGCCGCCATGCTCGCCATCATCCGCGAATACGGGAAGAAATAAAGTGGCGCAGGCGTCTCGCCTGCGAATTTCCGACCCCGCCGGTTTGCGCAGAAAAATCCGTGTTCATTCTTGTCGTCCGTGGTTAAATATTTCCCATGCTGCCTCACAAAAAAATTGAATCCGCCTTGCAAACAGCCGTCCGCGCAGTTTTGCCAGACGCGGACACCGGCAGCATTTTCATCCGGCCCTGCCCCGACCCGAAATTCGGGGACTACCAGAGCAACGCGTTGCTGTCGCTGGCCAAGGCGCGCAAGCTGAACCCGCGCCAGCTCGCGGCGGACGTGCTGGCCAGGCTCGATGTTGCTGACTTGTGCGCGCAAGTCGAAATTGCCGGGGCCGGCTTCGTCAATTTCCGTTTGAAAATCGCCGCGCTCGCGCAAACACTGCAGGCCGCCGCCCGCGGCGAACATCTTTTTTTCGCCAAAGCCGATAAACCCAAAACCGTCGTAGTTGATTTCAGTTCGCCGAACGTGGCCAAGCCCATGCATGTGGGCCATATCCGTTCGACCATCCTCGGCGACAGTCTGGCGCGCACGTTGCGCCTGCTCGGCCACCGCGTCATCACCGACAACCACATCGGCGACTGGGGCACGCAGTTCGGGATGCTGTTGGCGGGTTGGAAACATCATTTGAAACCGGACGCGCTCAAGGCCGATCCCCTCGGCGAAATGGAACGGCTCTACAAAATGGTCAGCGCCACGAGCGAAAAAATGGAAATCGTCCGGAACGCGGCCCGCCAGGAACTGGTAAAACTCCAGAGTGGCGACGAGGAAAACCTGAAGATCTGGCGCGAAATGATTGCGCTTTCGGAGAAGCAATTCGACGAAATCTATGCCCGGCTGGACGTGAAATTCGACCAGACGCTTGGTGAAAGTTTCTACAATTCACGCCTCAATTCTCTGGTGGAGGAACTGGTTGCCAAGGGCATCGCTCGTGAAAGTGAAGGCGCCATCGCGATCTTTTTCGACGACGACCCGCAGCTTAAAAAACACCCCGCGCTCATTCGTAAAAGCGACGGCGGATTCAATTATACGACGACCGATCTGGCAACCTTGGAATACCGGCTGAAAACCTGGCAACCGGACGAAATCGCATATGTCACTGACGGCCGCCAGCAGTTGCATTTCCAACAGGTCTTCGCCGCGTTTCAAAAGTGGCTCTCGTCCCTCGTCCCTCGACCCTCGACGCCCATGCTCGCCCACGTTTGGTTCGGCTCGATTCTGGGCGAGGATGGCAAGCCATTCAAAACCCGCAGTGGCGAGACGGTTAAACTGGCCGATTTGCTCGACGAAGCCGAGGACCGAGCCTTCAAAATCGTCACGGAGAAAAATCCGGACCTGGCGGAGTCGCAACGACGCGAGATTGCCCGGGTGGTCGGCTTCGGCGCGGTGAAGTACGCCGATTTGTTGCCAAACCGGCAGAGCGATTACATTTTCAGTTGGGACAAAATGCTCGCGCTGCAAGGGAATACCGCGCCGTATCTGCAATACGCCTACGCGCGGATCCGGAGCATCTTTCGGAAGTCGGGTGAAACACTCAACACTCAACACTCAACACTCAACATTCGATTGGTCGCGTCGGAAGAAATCGCGCTGGCAAAGCATCTGTTGAATTTCGGGCTGACGCTGGAGGCGGTCACGGTAGAATTTCGTCCGAACTTTTTGTGTAACTACCTTTACGAACTGGCCGGCAATTTCACCGGGTTTTACGAAAATTGCCCGGTGCTGAAGGCCGACGGAGCGACGCGCGCCAGCCGATTGGCTCTCTGCGACTTGACCGCACGGGTTTTAAAGCTTGGCTTGGAAGCCCTTGGAATCGAAACCATTGAGCAAATGTAGCCATTTCCCGTTTTTTGTCTTTCTTTCCTGAGAAACTGTCCGGATTTGCATCATTTTTTCTGGTTTTTTTCCTTGCTTTCCGGGCTGATGGTTGTTAGTTTTTCCAAAGCTCGGAAAGTTAAATTAACAACACAAATCAAAAAAGGAATCAAAGCATGAGAAAACTATTCATTGCAAGTGTGGCGGCATTCACGTTGGCGTCAGCCAGTGCTTGGGCGCAAAGCACGATTGCCCAGTGGACTTTTGAGAACACGGCAAACACCAGCGGGTTGACTCTCACCCCGGGTGCCGGTAATTCCCCCGGGACCGTTCTGGCCGATAACGGTTTGAATTATAGCGTTAGCGCGGCCAGCGGGCTTCATTCGGCCGCGGCAACTTACAGCACCCCGGCGGGAGATCTGGATCCCGTCATCGCCGCTTTGGCTCTCGGCGCTTCGGGGCCCGGGCTTCCTGGTTCCAGTGCTGCCAATGCATCGCCGTCTTCTCACTCATTGAGCGCCAATACTTGGTCTGTCAACGATTACTGGTCATTCACCACCAGCACGGTCGGGTTCACCGGCGTCGAGGTCGCCTTCGATCAGGCAGGCAGCAACACCGGCCCGGGAACCTTTGGTCTGTTTTACAGCATCAACGGCGGGGCCCTTACTCAGTCTGGTGCAAACTACACGGTTCCATTGAGCACTTGGAATACGACGACAGCCGCGCCGGGCAGCCAGCTTTTTGCGGGCGGCGGCGCTTTCGACAATGCCACCACAATCACTTTCGAGCTTGTTGATATGAATACCGTATCAGTCAATGGCGGCACGGTTGCCACGGGCGGCACGGATCGCGTTGACAATTTCACCGTTGTCGGAATGCCTGTTCCCGAGCCAGCCACACTGGCGCTGGCCGGGTTGGGCGCGGCGTCCCTGCTGTTGCTCCGCCGCCAACGGAAGTAAGCTTGGTGCTTTCCTTTGCCCCGCTCCGGAGTTCCGGGGCGGGGTTATTTTTTCCTTCACACAACCGTGCGCTGCCGCGGATTCATGTCTGCCTCCGCTGGCGGGATAGCTCGCCTGCCACGACTCTCGCAACCAACTGTAACGCGGCGCCTGTTCCCGGTCTCGCTTGTTTATGACGCAGGCTTCAGAATAAACTCACTCCGATGCAACTTGCGCTGCGATTAACCACCAGCCTCCTTAAGCGGCCCTGGCTGGTGTATCTGCTCGCCGGCGCAGTTGTCGCCGCGTTGGTGTTCAGTCGCGCCTATGAGTGGAATCGGGTAATTCAGGCAACGGACAGGGCGCTCCAACCAAAAACGTCGCTGCCTCTGACCAAGGCTGGGGACCAGCGCTTCTTCCTTGATAGTGACGCTTATTATTGGATCACCTATGCCCGCCAGATGGTGGAGACAGGCCAGTGGCGGGTCCGATACACCTACGCCGACAACGTTCCTTATGGTCGAGAGGTTCATTGGAGCCAGTCCGTATCCTGGATGCTGGTGGCATTCGGGTATGCGCGGCACTTGTTGACGGGTGAACCGATGCAAGAGGCCATTGAAGGCGCCTCGATCTGGGTCAATCCTTTTCTTTTCGTTTTGTTTGCGATCGGGTTCTCGTGGCTGATCTCCCGGCGGATGGGGGTCGCCGCCGGAGCCTTCTTCATGTTGACGTTTGTGACCTTGCCGGACATTCATTGGGAATTTCACGCGTTTCACCTCGGGCATCATGGGCTCCATGTGGCTTTCAGTCTGGGAACCGTGTTGTGTCTTGTGCTCGGCGGGCTGGGCTGGGTCACGGGACGGGAAGCGGATGCACCGGATGATGGGTTTGATCGGAAGCTGAAGTTCTTTCGACCGCTTCAGCTTTTGGATCGGGTGAAGGCAGGAAGATTTTTTGCGGCGGCGGGGATTTTCACAGGGCTGGGATTATGGATAGGCGCGACGGTCCAGTTTTTCAGCATCGGTTCCCTGGCCGCGGGGGTTGTGCTGTTGGCGTTCTTCATGCCGTCGCGCCTGACAAGCCGCGAGGCCGAATATGTTCCCGAGCTGTGGCGGACCTGGGGGACATGGGCGTCAGTGGTTGGGCTGGCATTCTATTTGGTCGAGTATTTCCCTTCCCATACGGCGATGCGCTTGGAAGTGAACAATCCCGTTTACATCATTGATGTGTTTTGTCTCGGCGAGTTGATGGCGCAGCTGACCCGATGGCGTTTGGGCCGATCGCGCGCGGGATTCTTTGGTGGTCTCAAAATCGTCGTGCTGGCAGCCGGCGCTGCCTTGGTCCCGCTTCTCGTCGCTTTCGGTCCCGCCCAATGGCACAATTTGCGGGACGTTTCGATGGCCCGGTTACACGAGACCATCGTGGAGTTTTACGCCTACCAGAAATCCAACGCCCAATTCAATTCCGGCGACCAGTTTTCGTCGTGGTTCTTCAATCACTACGGAATCCTCCCCTTCTTTTTGGCCGGGGCGCTGGCGCTCCTGGTTTCACGACGAACGAAATTGCAGGCGTGGACGGCCTCCTGGATTTCCCTTTGGCTCTGCGTTTTCTCCTTGTTCCTGACACTGTGGCAGATTCGTTGGGCCGGATTGCATGCGGTGTTGAGCGTTTGGCTGATGATTATGGTGGGGCACATCGCGTGGGGAAATGTTCTCAGCCTGCCAGCCGCCAGACGTCCTGCAGGCTTCGTCATCCTCCTAAGCGCGCTCGTGTTGGGTCAGGGGGTGTGCTTCGCCGTCAAAGATTTCTTGCGCCTCACCGAATTACGCAACGGCAGGGTAATCGTTGCCCAGTATGTCGACGCGGCCATGAAGAAGTATCTGGCCCTCGGACTGCGGGCTGAAAGCCAGGGCAAACCAATGCGGGTGATTTGTGACCCCGAAATAGCGCCCTTCCTTTACTATTTTGGGGGAATCCCGACCGTTACATCCTATTATTGGGAGAATGCACAGGGACTGCATGACGCGACAGCCTTCTTCTCGGATACCGGTGATGCCGTGGCGAGACGGATTGCGAAGGAGCGCCGCCTGACCCATGTAATCGTGCCCGCAAACGGTAGACTGCAGAATATCTTCAGTTTGATCGAAACCGGGACTATGAACGCCAACGCCTCACCGCCAACTTTGGCAATGCGGTTGTCTTCGAACCCTGCCGGATTGCCCCCTTGGATCAAGCTGGACGTGGGCCTGACCCGGATCGGACGCCAAGAGTTCAATCTCACGACTGCCGGGGGCATTTTTTCGCTGGTGGGCCAAGTGTCGGTTTTTCGGCTCGAATCGTCGTTCGCCACTGGGGATTTGGCGCCCACACAGAATTAGCGGTTGAAACCATCGAACAATACCCGCGCGCCGCACAATTAAAACCCGTCGTCGCCGAAACCTACAACATCCTGGGCCTCGCCCTCGCCATGAAAGGACAAGCTGCCGCTGCTGCGGCCTGTTTCCACAAGGCGCTCCGGTTGAATCCGGATTTTGCGGAGGCATTGTGCAATCTCGCCGCCGAGCCGTTAGTTCAAAAACAATATGATGAAGCCGTTTTTGCTTTTGAAAGCGCTTTGCGGGTGGAGACAAACCGGCCTGAAACTTACGCGTCCCTGGCACGGGCTTTTTCCTGCCTGGGCCGGTGGGATGATGCGGCGCGCTTATACCGGGAAGCGCTTTCCTTCTCACCGGAAAGTCCTGAGCCTCATTTTAAATTGGGTACGGCGCTGGCCCGACTTGGGAAACCAACGGAAGCCGCAGTAGAATTTCGCGAGGCGTTGCGGCTCAAGTGCGATTTCCCGGAGGCGGAACGGGCGCTGAACGATGTTGCCCCTTTGCTGCCCAAATGAAGGTCTTGCGCTTAAGGCGAAGGCGCGTCGTGTTCGTATTTTTCAGCTCAGCCGCATGGGCATCACGACGTAGAGGAACGGGCCGTTGATTTTAAGCACCCCGGGGCTGAGTTCGTCGGTCAACTCAAAGAAGACTTCGTCCTCCGTCAGTGCGTTGAGTGGGTCGATGAGATATTTCGGGTTGAACGCAATGGCGACTTCCTTGCCCTTGTAATTGACCGCCAGGCTTTCGCGCGCCTCGCCCACTTCCGGTGAATTGGCGGTGATGGCCAGGTTATTCTTGCCAAAGGCAAGTTTCACGGAATTCGCCTTTTCGCTGGTCATGATTTCGGCGCGGCGCAGGGCGTGCAGGAAATCTTCGCGCGCCAGCGGCACGCGCTCTTTCACTTCCGAAGGAATGACCTGGCGATAGTTCGGGTAGTTGCCTTCGATCAGTTTGGTCACCACCAGCACGGAAAACCCTTTATCGTCCTTGAGCGCGAATGAGGCCTGGTTCTCGCCCAGTTTGACCACAATCTCACCCTTGTCCTGCAACAGGCGGTTCAATTCGACGACCGCTTTCGCGGGAATGATGAATTCGCCTTCGCTTTTCTCCGCAATGTCCACTTCTTCGTCCACCAGAGCCAGCCGGCGTCCGTCCGTCGCCACCACGGTCATTTTATGGTCCTTCAAACTGATGAAGATTCCATTCAACACGTATCGGGATTCATCCGTGGAAATGGCAAACGAAGTTTTTCGCAGCATGGCTTTGAGCGTTTCCTGGGCCAATGTGACTTTTTTGTCGTCCTTGAACTTCGGCAACGGCGGAAATTCATCCGCCGCCAGACCGTGAATTTTATAAAAGGAGGAGCCACAGCGGATACTGCAAATATTTTTATCGTCCACCTCGATGTCAATCTCGCTGCCGTTCAATTCCCGAACGATGCCGAAAAGTTTCTTCACCGGCACAGTGGCCGCGCCGCCTTTTTTTACCTTCGCTTCAACCGAGCAGGCCACGGTCACGTCCAGGTCAGTCGCCGTAAACTCCATCTTTTCGCCTTCGACATGCAACAAGACATTGGAAAGAATCGGCAGGGTGGTACGCGCACTGACGACATTCTGCACCGCCTGCAGGCCATTGAGAATTTGCTCCTTCGCGATGGTAAGGTTCATGCGCTAGTTAATAGTTTCTTTCTCTGTTAAAAGGTTCTTAATATTATGCACTGTGAATAAGGCAAACAACCATTTCTGTCAAGGTAAACGCAGAGAAAGTCGGGGCGAGGCGGGGCGGGGAAATTTTTAAGAACGACGCGCAACTTCGATTTCTCATTCTTCTTCACAGTTTTCACAATTCACTCACAGTTAAAGAGAGACATTTCAACCGAGTTGTACACGGCCGACAACCATGGAGAAGGCCGCGGCGGCGATTTCCACTTCCGCATCGGTCGTTTCGCGCCCCAGGGAAAAACGGACCAGTGCATTCGCCTCTGTGCGGCGGCCGATGGCGGTGATAACATGCGACGGTTCGAGTGAACCGGCCGAACACGCGGAGCCGCTTGAGGCGCAGATTCCCTCCAGATCCAGGCCGGCCAGTAGCGAAATGCTGTCCGCCCCGCGCGCGACAAAGGCCGCGGTATTGGCTAACCCGTTGTCATGCGAACCTACGAATGTCGCGCCTTCTATCTTCTCGACCCGTTCGATCAGCAGGTGGCGCAATGGTTTTAAGCGGATCGGGTCAAAGACCGGCGGTCGCACAAAGCGTTCGAGAGCTTCAACCAGGCCAACGATGCCGGCCAGATTCTCTGTGCCCGCTCGTCGTTCGTTTTCGTGTCCGCCACCGAACAGAATCGGGTCGGGAAACAGGGGCGACCGGGCGAAAAGCAGGCCGGCGCCTTTCGGCCCGTGAAATTTGTGGGCGCAAATCGAAATCAGGTCGGCATTAAATTGGCTGATTTGCCCAACCGGCTCCTTGCCGAACCACTGCACGGCATCGGTATGGAAAACAACCCCACGCTCACGACAAACTGCGCCCAACTCCGCCACCGGCTGGAGGGTGCCGATTTCATTGTTGGCCGCCATAATGGAAACCAGGGCGGTGTCGGGGCGAAGCGTCTGCTTCAAATCAGCGACTGACACGCGCCCTTCGCGGTCCACCGGCAGCCGCGAAACTTCAAAGCCCTCCTTCTTTTCGAGGTAATCAAAACAATGGAGAACCGCGTGATGCTCGATCGCCGAGGTGATAAGATGTTTCCCCTTCGGCTTGAGCAGCCGGGCCGCGCCGAAAATCGCCAGATTGTTGCTCTCCGTGCCGCCGCTGGTGAAAATCAATTCGCTCGGCCTGCAAACAAGGAACTTCGCCGCCCGGTCACGCGCGTCGTCGAGCGCCGCCTGGGCGCGCCGCCCGACGTGGTGCACGGACGACGGATTACCCCAATTCTCGCCCAAAAAAGGCAGCATCGCTTCGCGCACCCAGGGATCGAGCGGCGTCGTGGCGTTGTAATCGAGATAAATCGTCCGCGGCACCTGTGCAGTTTGCGAGGTTGGCCGCAGGGCGACGAGAAAAAAGGAGGAAAACGGAAGCAAACTTTCCAAACAAACAATTTTGATTTACGATATTGGGTCACGGTCTAAACCGGGAAAAAAGCAGCGGAATGGTAATGAGCACATGGGTCAAAATCTGCGGCCTTACGAATCTGGCCGACGCGCAACTCGCTGTCGAAGCCCGGGCCGATGCCCTGGGCTTTGTCTTTTACAAAAACAGCCCGCGGCGCGTGACGATTTCCGAGGCCGCCGCGATCTCGAAACAACTGCCGGGGTTTGTGATGCGGGTGGGGGTTTTTGTTAACGCGCTGAAGGCCGAGGTGGAACGGGCCGTCGGCGAATGCGGGTTGAACCTGCTGCAATTTCACGGTGACGAGCCGCCGGAGTATTGCCTGCAATTCGAGTTGATGAGCATGAAGGCGTTTCGCATGCGCGACGCCGGAATGCTGAAGGAAATGAGACAATACCAGACCAGCGCCTGGTTGCTGGACGCGTATTCCCCGGAGGCAGCGGGCGGGACGGGCGAGAAATTCAATTGGGACCTGGCCGTGGCCGCGCAGAAATTCGGCAAGCCAATCTTCCTGGCCGGCGGTCTCACGCCGGAAAATGTGGGCGAAGCTGTTCGCAAGGTCCGGCCTTTTGGCGTGGATGTGTCGAGCGGAGTGGAAATGTCGCCCGGGAAAAAGGACCCCGCAAAAGTGCGCGCGTTTATCAACGCTGCCAAAACCGCCATTTGAGGCGAAACGGGCCCGAAAAATCCTCCTTACCGGGAAAAAGGCGGCAAAACCAAAGTAAAAAGGGCAATTTTTGAGTTCCCTCCGGCCCGCGGCCTGATACATTGCGCGCCACGTTTTTTGAAGCGATGAAAATTTCCGTTCCAAAGGAAACACAACCGGGCGAAGCGAGGGCGCCGTTAACGCCGGACGGCGCGGCCAAACTGGTTAAACTGGGCGCGCAAGTTGAAGTTGAGGCCGGCGTGGGTGTACACGCCGGTTTTCCGGACGATGCCTATGTCAAAGCCGGGGCGACGATCACCGCCGACCGCAAGGCCCTGCTGGGGTCCGGCGACATCGTGCTGCGCCTGCGCAAACCGCCGGTCGGTGAAATCCCACAGCTCAAATCCGGCTCCATTCACGCCAGCCTGCTCGACCCGTTCAACGAAAAAGACCTGGTCCAAAAGCTGGCAGAACGCGGCGTCAGCGCCATCAGCATGGAATTCATCCCCCGCACAACCCGCGCGCAAAAAATGGACGTGCTGTCGTCGCAGGCCAACCTGGGCGGCTACGAGGCGGTCATTCTCGCCGCGCGCTATTCCAATAAAATCTTTCCGATGATGACGACGGCGGCGGGAACAATCCTGCCGTCCAAGGTATTCATTATCGGCGTCGGCGTCGCCGGGCTGCAGGCGATTGCCACCGCCAAGCGGCTTGGCGCGAAAGTCATGGCTTACGACACGCGGCCCGTCGTCGAGGAACAGGTCAAGTCACTCGGGGCGCAATTCCTCAAGATTGACCTAGGCGAGACCGGCCAGACCAAGGACGGCTACGCCAAAGCCTTGACCGAGGAACAAATCCAGAAGCAGCGCGACGCCATGAAGAAAACCTGCGGCGATTCGGACATTGTCATTACCACCGCACAAGTGTTCGGGCGCAAGGCGCCGGTCCTGGTGACCGCCGAAATGCTCAACGCGATGAAACCCGGCAGCGTGGTCGTGGACATGGCTATCGAGAGTGGCGGCAACGTCGAAGGCTCGGTGCTGGACCAGGTGACCGACCGCAACGGAGTCAAAATCGTCGGCATCGCCAACCTGCCGGGGCGCGTGCCGCTGCACGCCAGCCAGGTTTATTCCGCGAACCTGACGGGCCTCATCGAGGAATTCTGGGACAAACAGAACAAAACCTTCGTCCTCAAACTGGACGACGAAATTATCAAGGGCTGCCTGGTCACGCACGGCGGCAAAGTTGTGAACGAAAAACTTATCGCCAAACCAAACTGAAATTTTATGAGCGTAGAAATCCTCGTGCTGTTCATCTTCGTGCTCGCGATGTTCGTGGGCTTTGAAGTCATCTCCAAGGTGCCCTCGTTGCTGCATACCCCCTTGATGTCCGGCACCAACGCCATCCACGGCATCATCCTGCTGGGCGGCATGCTGGTGCTCGCCGACGCGGACAACGGGTTGGCGCAGGCGCTCGGCTTTATCGCGGTGATCTTCGGTTCGGCCAACGTCTTTGGCGGGTTCATGGTCACGGACCGGATGCTGCAAATGTTCAAGAAAAAGAAATAGCCATGAGTTCGACGCTTGCCCTCATTTTCATCGGTGTCGCGATTTTGTTCATCCTCGGGATGAAATTTTTGAGTTCGCCGAAAACGGCGCGTTACGGGAATCTCGTTGCCGCCGGAGGCATGTTGGTTGCCTTTATCGCGACATTTTGGCTCCTCCAATGGTCGGAGGAACACAAACAGCTCAATCTCATTCTGATGGTCGTCGGCATTCTGATCGGCCTCGCGCTGGGCGCTCTCGGCGCGTATTCAGTCAAAATGACCGCGATGCCGCAGATGGTGGCGGCCTTCAATGGCCTGGGCGGCGGGTCGGCGGCGCTGGTCGCCAGCCTCGAATTTCTGCGGCGCGCACACAGTTCTGAAGGCATCACGGCGTTTTTCGCAGTGACGATGCTGTTTGCCACGCTCATCGGTTCGCTGTCGTTCTCCGGCAGCATCATCGCGTTTCTAAAGCTGGAGGGAAAATTTGAAAAGCCCCACACTTTCCCCGGCCAGAACTTTTTGAACGGCCTCGTCCTGCTCGTCATTCTCGGTTTGTGCGGATATTTGATTGCCGGACAAACCACCAACACGACCGCGTTCGTCGTCATGTTCGGGCTGGCGCTGATTTTCGGCGTGGCGATGGTCATGCCCATCGGCGGCGCCGACATGCCGGTTGTCATTTCGCTCTTGAACTCGTTTACCGGTCTGGCCGTCGCGGCGGACGGGTTTACCATTGATAACCTTTCGATGATTGTCGCCGGAACGCTCGTCGGTTCTTCCGGCACGCTGCTGACGCTGCTCATGTGCAAGGCGATGAACCGGCCGGTCACCAACGTCTTGTTTGGCGCCTTCGGCTCCGGCGGCGGCGGGCAGGCGGCGGCGGCGAGTGTCGCCGGGACGGTCAAACCGATTCAAGCCGACGAAGCGGCCCTGCTGCTCGTCTATGCGCAGCGGGTTGTGATTGTGCCCGGTTACGGCTTGGCGGTCGCGCAGGCGCAACACCAGGTCCGCGAACTTTCGGACGAGCTGGGCAAGCGCGGCGTCGAGGTCCAGTTCGCCATCCACCCCGTCGCGGGCCGTATGCCCGGCCACATGAACGTGCTCCTCGCCGAGGCGAACGTTCCCTACGACCAGCTCCAGGAAATGGAAGCCATCAACCCTTCGATGGACCGCGTGGACGTGTGCCTCGTCATCGGCGCCAACGACGTGGTGAACCCCGCCGCGCGCGAGGAAAAGACCAGCCCCATTTACGGCATGCCCATCATCGAAGCCGACCACGCCAAGACCGTCATCGTGATGAAACGCTCGATGGCCAAGGGCTTCGCCGGTATCGAAAACCACCTCTTCTACAAAGACAACACCCGAATGCTTTTCGGCGACGCGAAGGCCTCACTCAATGCGCTCATCGCCGCGGTGAAGGCCAATTGAGCCGATTACGGCCGAACAGGGCAGGATTGCCTCTTTTTATCACCGTTCCGAATGAAAAAGGCGCCGGTCAAATTTCGTTGTCCGTGGGCAATTGACGAACTCTACCAGCGCTATCACGACACGGAGTGGGGCGTGCCGCTGCATGACGACCGGCGGCTCTTTGAGTTTTTGATTCTGGAAGGCGTGCAGGCGGGCTTGAGTTGGCACATCGTCCTGAAAAAACGCGAAAACTATCGCGCCGCCTTCGACCAGTTTGATCCGGAAAAAGTCGCGCGGTACAACGACGCGAAAATCGCCAGACTGCTGCACAACGCCGGCCTCATCCGTAACCGGCTGAAAATTCAGTCGGCGATCCAGAACGCGAAGGCGTTTCTCAGGGTGCAGGAGGAATTCGAGAGTTTCGACGCCTACATCTGGCGTTTTGTGGACGGCCGGCCCAAAATCAATTTCTGGAAAACGCTCAAGCAAATCCCGCCGCGGACAGCGATTTCCGACGCCCTGTGCAAGGACTTGCGCCAGCACGGGTTCAATTTCGTCGGTTCGACGATTTGTTACGCGCACATGCAGGCGACGGGCATGGTCAACGACCATCTCGTGGCTTGCTTCAGGCACCAACAGCTCAGGTAAAACAATCATTTCAAGTCGATGAAACGAGTTGCCGTCTATTGCGGTTCGAACAAAGGCGCCCGCCCGGCTTATGCCGCGGCTGCCGAAAAACTCGGCTCGACCTTGGCCCGGCACGGAATCGAGCTGGTCTATGGTGGCGGGTGCGTGGGATTGATGGGCGCTGTGGCAGACGCGGCGCTGAAAAACGGCGGGCATGTCATCGGCGTGATTCCGGAAAAACTAGTCATCAAGGAAGTGGTGCACGAAAGACTGCCGGACCTGCGCGTGGTGAAAACCATGCACGAACGCAAGGCGCTTATCGCCGAACTGTCCGACGGGTTCATTGCGTTGCCCGGCGGCTATGGCACCTTCGAGGAATTTTGCGAAATCCTGGCGTGGAGCCAGCTCGGCTGGCACCAGAAACCATTCGGCTTGCTGGAAGTTGATGGATTTTACCGCGGGTTCCTGGAATTTTTCGATCACGCCACGCGTGAAGGTTTCATCCGCCCGAAGCACCGCGAACTGGTGCTCGTGGAAGAAGACCCGGAAAAATTGTTGGATCGGCTGAAAACCTTCCAGCCGCCGACGGAAGTGAAGTGGGTAAAATAGCGATGTAGCGCAGAGTGGCACTCTGCCGTATCGCCGACTGTCAGTCGGCGCAGAGCTCGCAATACCGGGATCACAGATTGCCAATCTGCGACACAGCAGACAGGCTGTCTGCGCTACGCTGCCGTTGGCAGCCGGTACCGCCATCTGCGGTAAAAATAATTCCTTTGCGTCTCTGCGCCTTTGCGTGAAAATTGGCCGATGAGTAGAAATTCCAGCGCCAAACTGCCGGACGCCCGCGGCCATTTCGGGCCGTACGGCGGGCGGTTCGTGCCGGAAACGCTGGTGCATCCGTTGCAGGAACTGGAGGACGAATACCGGCGTGCGCAGAAGGACCCGGCGTTTAAGCGCGAATTTGAATATTACCTGAGAGAATTTTGCGGTCGGCCCACGCCGCTTTATTTCGCCGAGCGCCTCACGCGCGAGCTCGGCGGCGCGAAGATCTATCTCAAGCGCGAAGACCTGCTCCACACCGGCGCACACAAAATCAACAATACCATCGGCCAAATCCTGCTTGCCAAACGCATGGGCAAGACGCGGATCATCGCCGAGACTGGCGCCGGCCAGCACGGCGTCGCCACCGCGACGGTGGCGGCCATGTTCGGCTTGAAATGCGTCGTGTACATGGGCTCGGTGGATTGCCGGCGGCAGGAATTGAACGTTTATCGCATGAAAATGCTCGGTGCTGAGGTCGTGCCCGTGAAGACCGGGCAACAAACGCTCAAGGAAGCCATCAATGAGGCCATGCGCGACTGGGTCACGAACGTGCGCACTACGCATTACATCCTTGGCACGGTTTATGGCGCGCATCCGTATCCGGAGATGGTCAGAAATTTCCAGCGCGTCATTGGCGACGAAGCGCGCCGGCAAATGCTGGCAAAGGAAGAGCGCCTGCCGGATTTGCTCGTGGCCTGCGTCGGTGGCGGGTCAAATGCCATGGGCCTGTTTTACCCGTTCCTCAACGACAAATCCGTGAAGATGGTGGGCGTGGAGGCGGGCGGCCTGGGCATCAAACCCAACCAGCACGCTGCGCGGTTTCACGGCGGGTCACTCGGCGTGTTGCAGGGCACGCGCAGCTACATTTTGCAGGATGAATTCGGCCAGGTGCAACTCACCCACAGCGTCAGCGCTGGGCTGGACTACGCCGCCGTCGGGCCGGAACACGCCTGGCTGCACGAGCAGAAACGCGTGGAATACACCTACGCCAAAGACGACGCGGCGCTCGAAGCGTTCATGAAACTGGCCCGGCTGGAAGGCATCATTCCCGCCCTGGAAAGCGCCCACGCCATCGCCGAAGTCATCAAACGCGCGCCCAAGATGCGCAAGAGCCAGCTCATCATCGTGAACCTGTCCGGTCGCGGCGACAAAGACATGGCGCAGGTGGCCGCGAAGGTGAAATTGCAGATGCCGAAGTAATTAAAGCCCCATGCATCAGTCCATTGTACAAGCCATGAGTAGACGGAATTGAGTGCTGCCCTCGCCTTCATCTTTGTAGATCGCACGCGCCGGAGTCAAAAGCTCCGTAGGAGCGACATCTTCCCTATACCGATCCTGACGGAGCTTTGAATTTGTCATGGTTTAGTTCTACAAAGATTCCGCCCCCGACGGGGCTGTGCCGCCGCCGTTTTACTTTTACTCAACGATAACCGCCCGAGACGAGGAAAGTTTCACCGGTGATCCAGCCGGATTCTGGCGAAGCCAGGAACGTTGCCACGGTCGCCACGTCCTGCGGCTGGCCGATGCGGCCCAACGGCGTTTGCGCTTCAGCCTGTTTCTGAAAGTCGCTGCCGATGATGCCGGCGCCTTGGGTGCCTTCGGTTTCAATCATGCCGGGATTGATGGAGTTCACGCGGACTTTTCGGGGGCCCAGTTCCCGGGCGAGTGATTTGGTGACCGCGTCCACCGCCGCCTTGGTGGCGCTATAAACCGCCACGTTGGGCAACGGGTTGACGCCAACCACGGAACTTATGTTGATGACGCTGCCGCCATCGCCGTTGAAGTGTTTCAACGCTTCCTGCGTCGTGAGAATCAGGCCGAGCACATTCGTGTCGAATTGCTTGTGGAAATGCTCTTCGCTGATTTGATCGAGCGGGCTGAATTCATAGACGCCCGCATTGTTGACCAGAATGTCAGTCTGGCCAAACACCCGCCTGGTTTCGCCAAACAAGCGTTCGATGTCCGCTTTCTTCGCCACACTGCCCTGCACAGCGATGGCTTTGCCGCCTTGCGCCGTGATTTCGCCGACGACCTTGTCCGCGCCCGCTTTGCTGGAGGCGTAATTGACGACGACAGACGCGCCCTCCGCCGCGAGGTGTTTGGCAATGGACGCGCCGATGCCTTTGGACGCGCCGGTGACGACAGCGACCTTGCCGGTTAGTTTTTTGTTCGTGTTCATGTTCTTACTCCTTCTCCTTGGTTGTTTGATTTGTTGTTACCGACAGAACGACTAAAAATCGTTTATCCCAGATCGGAAATAACCTCCTTCAGGCTGATAGTTCTCAAGCTGGTCTCCATCACTTTCTGGGTTTTGTCCAAAGCCCGGTCCAGCGCTGCTTTGATGTGGCAGCTCACCGGACAGGCCTTTTGCTCGGTGTAATGGTGGATGGAAAAGGCCTTAGGCGCGTCCACCGCGCGGTAAATGTCCAGCAACGAAATTCTTTTGGCGTCTTTGGCCAGCCAGCATGCACCGGTTTTGCCGGTGGCCGTTTCCACCAGGCCCGCCCGGGACAGTTTGGCGATTGTCCGCCGCACGAAGCTGGGACTGGTATTGACACTCATCGCCAATTGGGCGGAGGTTGTGTCTCGGCCCGAGCGATAACCGAGCGCGGCCATCAGATGGACCGCAATCGGAAACTGTGTGTTAACCGCCATAACTGTTACTATAATAGTCACAATTAAAAATAGCGCAAGTGTTTTTTAAGAAATCTCCGGATTATCAAGAACGGTGGAAAAGCCTCGTTTTTTTCTCGACTCGGCGCGGGCAAAGTTAAAAGTAGGCAGATGAGTTCGACGCTTGCCACCCGCATCGCCGCGGCGATGGGATTGCTTGCCGTGGTGCTGGGCGCGTTCGGCGCGCATGGGCTTAAGGATTTGCTCGCGCAAAACGGCACCGCGGCCGTCTGGGAAAAGGCGGTGTTTTATCATTTCATCCACGCGGTGATGCTGTTCGTGCTGGCGGAGCGCAAACCGTTTCGACCGTTGGCATGGTGGAGTTTTCTCGCTGGTATTTGTGTTTTCTCTGGTTCGCTTTACCTCCTGGCGGTCACCAACGCGCATTGGCTCGGCGCCATCACCCCCATCGGCGGCGTGAGTTTCGTGGTGGGCTGGACGTGCCTGATTTTTTCCGCAGGACGAGGAAGACCCGTTTGCCAATGAGCGCCCCGCGAACTGTCTGGCGACGGTCACAGACCGTCGCCACAGCGCGACAGTCAACCGAGCGTCACTGATTTGCCAGTTCCCGCCGCCTCGTAAATCGCCGTCATAATCCGCACGTCGCGCAATCCTTCCTCCCCGGGAACCTTCGTCGGCTGGTTGTTGAGGATGCATTGCGCGAAGTTGTCCATCTCCACTACGAATTGATTGACGGCGTCGAAGCGCAATTCCTTGCCGTCACTGCGAAAGCCGCGATTGCCCATGTAACTGAAGGCCGGGTTCATGCCGAACGAACCTTTGTCCGCATAAACGGTGAACCCGTTCAAGCCTGCGAACTTGTAGGTGGTGCTGCAACGGGCGAGGACGCCGCTCGGGAATTTCATCTGCCACGTGATGGATTCCTCGACGTCCTTGAATTTGACCGGGTCGGTTTTGGCCTCCATGGCGGAGACGAGAACAGGTTCTTCGCCGGTGATGAAGCGCGAGGCTTGCAGGGCGTAGATACCGACGTCCATGAGCGGCCCGCCGCCGGACAAAGCGCGATTCAACCGCCATTGGGTCGGGTTGCCGATCGCAAAGCCGAAGCCGGCTTCCATGAACCGCAAGTCGCCGAAAACTTTTACGCGCGCGAGCCGGGCACATTCCAGGTGATGCGGCTCGAACTGGCAGCGATAACCGATGGCCAACTGGCGTCCGGCCTTTTGGCAGGCGTCAATCATGGCCTGGCATTTGGCGGTCGAGACTTCCATCGGTTTTTCGCACAAAACGTGTTTGCCGGCCCGCGCCGCTTTGATGGTGTGCTCGGCGTGGAGCCCATTCGGCGTGACGACATAGACGACGTCAATGTCCGGGTTGTCGGCCATCTGCTCCATGGTATCGTAGTGGTAGATATTTTTTTCGGGAATGCCGTATTGCGCCTTCCATTTCTCAGCTTTGGCGGGTGTGCCGGTGACGATGGCGGACAGGCGGCAGTTCGCCGTTTTTTGCAGCGCGGGCGCGAGCTGGCCTGTACTCAAGTTGCCCAGGCCAACGAGGGCGAACCCGAGTTTGCGTCCGGGTTCGGCGGCGAAGGATTTCGTGACCAGACCGCCGAAGAACGGGGCGCCGACAGCGGCCAGGGCCGTGGTTTTGATGAATTGACGTCGATTCGATAAATTATTTTCCATGGCGTGAAAATTTGAGTGAACGCGGACACCATTTTAAGCAATACACGCGATAAGACAAGCTGGTGATTACCAACAGCGGCGTGATCAAAGGGCGCGGGCGCTGCCGAAAATCCGGCCGATTCGTGCGTATTGCGGCGACAACGTAATGGTTCGTGGTTTGACAATTTAAGTCTCGTTGCCGCAACCCCGAGAATCACAACGGCGCAAGAATGTTCCCGCAAAGTTCCAAAGGTTTTGACGAAAACTGTTCGTCGTGATAAGGTGGATCGGATTATGTTGTAACATTGTTCTCGCCGCATCAGTCTTATTTGAATTGAATCGTTTTATGACTGCTCAGTCGAACACTCGCGCAGCGAAGAGAGGAGAATTATGAAAGCTCGATATGCATCAAGCGTTGTCACCCTGATTTTGTGCCTCGGCGCATTCGCTGCGCCGGCGCAATACTATTACTATCCAGCTCCACCGCCAACGACTTATCCGCCCCCACCGCCCGTCGGGTATCCACCCCCACCCCCCAGCGCGTACCCGCCACCCCCGCCCGCCGCTCCACTATTTCCCGTGGATTCCGGGCCTTATTTTCGTCTGGACATCGGCCCATCCTTTTTTCAGGACGGCCAGCTCACCAGCTTTTCAACGCCCGGCGTTCCGCCGAGCGGTCCGGTTCCCAGCCCGGTGAAGTATCGGATCGGTTTTGCCGGCGACGGCGCGTTCGGGTACGCCTTCAACAAGTATATCGCCGCTGACTTCGAAGTTGGCTACATCGGCGCCGAAATTGACAGCGTGCCGGGGTATTATGCGAACAACTCTCATCTGGACAACATTCCCTTCATCGCCAATGTCAGGTTGTCCTACCCGATTCCCCACACGTTTCTGGTTCCTTACATCGGCGCCGGGGTCGGTGGCTCAGATGTGAACTTCGACGGACATTATTTTGGCAACAACTTCGACACGGTTGTTGGCAGTGTGGATGAGGTGGTATTCGCTTGGCAGTTTTTTGCTGGTCTGCGGTTCCGTGTGGCGCGGGAATTGACGTTGGGCGTCGGCTACAAATATTTTGGCACCGAAAATACGACCTTCACTTATCCGCCGGACAATTTCAATGTGGGATTCGAAGGTGTGAAGTCGCATTCGATTCTATTCTCTTTGGAGTTGAAATTCTGACAAACCTGCGCTGTGAATTAATCCGCTTTACCGGGTTGCAGTGGCAGTTGCGCCGCCGTTTGGGTGATGATGCGGGCCCCGCGTTTGTAAGCGAAATAGGAATAGGTCCATTGCAGCAGCACGGCCAGCCGGTTGCGGAAACCGATGAGAAAGATCAGGTGCACAAACAGCCACGCCAGCCATGCCAGATAACCGGAAATTTTGAGCCGGCCGATCCAGGCCACCGCCGCCGAACGCCCGATCGTCGCCATCGTTCCCTTGTCCCAATACTTGAATGCCGGACGCGCGGCAGGATTCGCGCCGGAGCTCAAATCGCCTTCAATGACCCGCGCGACGTGCCGCCCCATTTGCATCGCCGCCGGTGAAACGCCGGGAACCGGTCTGCCCTCCTTGCCTGACACGAGCGCCGCGTCGCCGATCGCGAAGATTTCCGGATGGCCGGGCACGCTCAAATCGGGATTTACCTTCACGCGCCCGGCCTTGTCCAACTCCGCCCCGAGTTTTTTCGTCAGTGGTGTGGCGGAAACGCCCGCCGCCCAGATGATATTCCTGGCGCAGAGAATCTCCCCGTTGGCCAGCTCCACCGTACCTTCGCGAATGTTTTTTACCGGAGTCGCGGTGCGAACCAGCACGCCGAGGGCTTCGAGCTGACGTTTGGCGCTTTGGGAAAGTTCGCATGGATAATTCGACAACACCCGCGGCGCGGCTTCGATCAGAATGATTTTAGCCTGTGTAGGATCGATTCGCCGGAAATCGCGTTTCAGCACCGTCCGCGTCAGCTCGGCGAATGCGCCGGCCAGCTCCAGGCCGGTGGGGCCACCGCCCACAATAATGATGGTCAGGAGCCGGTCGCGTTTAGCGGGGTCCGTTTCGTTTTCCGCTTTTTCGAAGGCGAGCAGGACACGGCTGCGGATGCGCAACGCGTCGGCGAGCGTTTTCAAGCCCGGCGCGAACGGTTCCCATTCGGGATGACCGAAATAACCGGTTAGACCGCCCGTGGCCAGTATGAGGTAGTCGTAGTCGAGCGTGTTCTTTTCGAGCAATACCTTTCGGTGGGCCAGGTCGAAATCCACGGCCTGATCGAGCAGCACGGTGATGTCGGAACGGTTGGACAGGATGGAGCGGATGGGCTGGGCAATTTCCGGCGCGGAAAGACCGCAAGTGGCTACCTGATAAAGCAACGGTTGGAACAGGTGATGATTGGTACGGTCCACGAGCGTGATCCGGGCGTCCGGGCGCCGGAAATGTTTGCAGAACGTCAGGCCGCCAAAGCCCGCGCCAAGCACAACCACGTGAACATATTGTTTGTCCGCCACGGGCCTAATTTCGGTTAATCGGCGGGAAAAGCAATGTGGGTGTGGAGGTCCCGCAACAGGTCTGCCGCAGGCGCACGGCCGCGTTACTGTTTAAAGTAAATTAACAGGTTGTTCTCCAGAACCAGGTAGAGAGCCTTTGTCACCACGGCATAAACCGGAAAGAAGAGCAGGCCAACCACGGCCAGGACAGAGGGCCAACTCAGGCTCTTCGCTGGCGCCGGTTTCGGGAAATCGGGAGTAACCCCGGCGGCCAACATGCGGTCGTACAAATCCGGGTGAATTTTGTGGGCCCGGCGCGGCATCACGGCAGGCATCTGGTTGATTTGATACAGGCGCTCCAGCGCCCGCGCGTAAACCGCCGGCTCGACCAATTGGTTTCCGACGGCGATCCGGTCGGCACGCTTTTCCATCAGGCGTCCCAGGCGGACTCCCACCAGAAAAAGAACCAACACGGGCAATATGAGCAACAGGCAACCGTTGACCGGCCCGACGAGCGAAATCACCGGTTTCAGGAAAACGAGGGGGAAGAGAAACAAGGCGACGAGCGTGCGGACGAGGACGACCTTTCGCGGCTCATTCAAGTGGCCCAACTCGTGCGCGCAGATGGCCTTGATTTCTTCGTCCGGATGGGTCGCGAGCAGTTTCCTGGTGAAAATCAGTTGACGGGTCAAAGGCAGGGCCACGGCATTACTAAGGTGTGTGGACAAGACCCAGGTGGCGCGAACCGGCACCCGCAATTGTTGCGACATCTCCCCGACCAGAACCTGCAAGTGTTCGGGCGCCGGTTTGAGCAATCCCAACCAGCGCATCAGCCGGACCCCGAGGCCGGACAAAAAGGCGAGCAGCAAAAGCAAAACCACCCCGGCGGTGGCCCAGGTCAACGGGCCGAATCTGCCCGGCATGACAATGGCGCCGATGAGCAACACCGCGCAGAAACCGAACAGGAGGAGTAGAGTCGAAGCCACCAGGTACAGCCACGACCAAAAACGGATGTCCGGATAGATCTTCCGGCTCAGCGGATAACCACCCAGCAACGCACCGGGCAGAGCAGCCGCGGCGGCGAAAATTGGATTCGTCTCCGGGGCGATGGCCAAAGACGTCAGCAAGGCGGTCAGGGTAATGAACCAAAGATTCGTGCGGGATGAAATGCGCGCCGGATAAAGCAAGCGCGCCCGCTCCGTCCAATGCCGGCCGGCACTGCGGCGCCAGGGAATGAGCGCCAGCCAGTTCAAACCCAAGGCCAGCAGAGACGCGATGCCGAAACTGGCGGCCATCAATGGGAGAATCATGCGCTCGGAAATAGCAATGGGCCTGTCCAAAGTCCAGTATTCGCGTTTCTATCCAAACGATTTCTGGTGGGCTCGACGAGTCGGGAAGTTTTTCATCGTCGAGCGAGGCGTGGCTTGATACATTGCGCGGATTAGAATGTTGCGCACGGAACAGGACACGGACCAAAAGGCTGAACAGGCCCGCGAACTGTGCGAGCAGGGGTTGTGGTCCAACGTGTTGGATTTCGCCCGGGCATGGCACGCGGAAAATCCGGCGGCGGCCAAAGCACTGTTTTATCAGGGGGTCGCATTTGCGGCAGCGGGCCGCTTTGACGAGGCGGAGAGCGCGTACCGCCAGGCGTTGCAATTGGATGCGATGGATTTCAAGGCCTGGAACAACTTGGCGGGGCTTCTGTTCGAAGCGCGGAAGAAACCGGCGGAGGCCATCCAGTGCCTGCAGCGGGCATTGAAAGTTGAACCCCGAAACAAGGTCGGCTGGGCAAATCTGACCAGCATGGTCGGCCGGTTGGGCCGGCATGACAAGGCGCTGGAATTTGCTGAGCGCGCCCTCGCGCTCGATCCGAATTTTGTCGAAGCGCATCTGCACAAAGCCAGCGCCGCACGGGCGCTGGGTCGGAAGGAAATCGTCAAAGAGGTTTGCGCCGCGCTGGCTGCCATCAAGCCGGAAAACTTTCGACGCGCCTGCTGAATCCGGGGGCGTGTCAAAAGTTTGCGCTTTCCGCGGATTTTCGTTTAATCCCTGCGAATCATGAACCGCGCGTTGACCCTCGCCACCAATCTGTTCCCGATTTGGGTCCTGATTGGCGGCGCGCTGGCGCTGATGCACCCGGCCTGGTTCGCCTGGTTCCGCGGCGATTTCATCACGTGGGGACTGGCGGTCATCATGCTCGGCATGGGCATCACCTTGAGCGTGGATGATTTCAAGCGGGTGTTGAAAATGCCGCGCGCGGTCGCCATCGGGTTCGTCGCGCATTACGCCATCATGCCGTTCCTCGGCTGGAGCATCGCGCATCTGCTGAAACTGGAGACGCCGCTCGCGGTCGGATTGATTCTGGTTTCGTGTTGTCCTTGCGGCACGGCGTCCAACGTGGTCAATTACATCGCGCGGTCAAACGTGGCGCTGTCGGTGCTGATGACGATTTGCTCAACGCTTGGCGCGATTGTCATGACGCCGTTGCTGACGAAATGGCTGGCGGGCCAGTATGTGCCGGTGGATGCGTTGGGACTTTTCTTGAGCACGCTGCAGATCGTGCTCGCGCCGGTGGTCATCGGACTGGCGCTGCATCATCTCGCGCCGCGGTTTGTCAAAATGGTCCTGCCGGTATCGCCGTTGATTTCCGTGCTGGCGATCACGATGATTTGTGCGAGCATCATCGGCAGCAGCGCGGACAAGTTCAGGCAATCCGGGGCCACCTTGGTCCTGGCGGTTTTCCTGTTGCACAGCGGCGGTTTTTTGCTCGGCTACGCGGGCAGCCGCCTGTTGCGCTGCGATCAATTGACCAGCCGCACGATTTCGGTGGAAGTCGGGATGCAGAATTCCGGCCTCGGCGCGGCGTTGGCCGAAAAACATTTCGCCAGTCTGCCCCTGGCGCCGCTGCCCTGCGCAGTTTCAGCGACCTTTCATTCGGTCATCGGCAGCATCCTCGCCGGCGTTTGGCGATTGCGCCCGGTTCCGCCGGGGCAAAATGCTGCCGCTTGTGAAGCGGGCAAAACTCCGCTAGTTTAGGCCGGTGATTTACGACGCGTCTTTGGACGAGTTGCTGCAAAAAGTCTGGGAGGGCAAGCGCATCAATCAGGCTGAGGCGCTGCGGCTTTATCATCTGCCGTTGGAAGAACTCGGCGCACTTGCCGACCGCCGCCGACAGCTTGCGAAGGCAAAGGATTTCAACGGGCGCGGCAACGAACTCGTCACCTACATTGTTGATCGCAATGTCAATTACACCAACGTCTGTAACGTCTATTGCAAATTTTGCGCGTTTTACCGTGTGGAAAAGGATGACGACGCGTACGTCATCACGTTTGACGAGATGGACAAAAAAATCGAGGAAACCATCGCACTCGGCGGGACGCAGATTCTCATGCAGGGCGGACACCACCCGAAGCTGACCAAGCAGTGGTATCTCGATTTGCTGTCGCACATCAAAAACAAATTTCCCGGGTTCAACATCCACGGCTTTAGCCCGAGTGAATTCGTCCATTTTCGCGAGGTGTTCAACGAGCCGCTCGAGAAAATCATCGGTGATTTCAAGGCGGCTGGCCTGGGCTCAATTCCCGGTGGCGGCGGGGAAATTCTGGTGGACCGCGTGCGTCAGCGCATCTCGCCGCTCAAGGCGATGAGCGACGACTGGCTGAAAGTGATGGACGTGGCACATCGGCTCGGGCTGAATTCCAGCGCGACGATGATGTTCGGGCATGTCGAAACCATCGAAGATCGCATCGAACATCTGGAGCGGCTGCGGATGCAACAGGACAGATCAAAAGGTTTCACCGCATTCATCTGCTGGACGTTCCAAGCCGAGCACACGAAGCTCAAAGCGCCAACTGTGGGCGCGCATGAATACCTGCGGACGCAGGCGCTGGGCCGGATTTATCTCGATAATTTCACCAACGTCCAGAGTTCGTGGGTGACGCAGGGTCAGGAAATCGGCCAGGTGGCGCTCAAGTTTGGCGCCAATGACCTCGGCAGCATAATGATTGAAGAAAATGTGGTGAGCCAGGCGGGTACAACCTTTCGCATGACCGTCGCGGACATGCAACGGCTCATTCGCGACCTCGGCTATGAACCGCATCAGCGCGACAACTGGTATCGCTTGCTAAATTAGCAGCGGGCGCTCATCTTTTGCTCCATGGCCGTTTCGCTGGCAACGCGGTTTAACTGTCGCGTGAGTGATTTGCTTCGCTGGATGCTGTCGCACTGGCTTGAATGGCGCGCCAAAATCACCCGCTGCAAATACTATTGCCAGGCGCTCGCAGGAGAGTCGGAATACAACATCACCATCAACTCCGATCTGACCGTCTCGTGCAGTTGCCAGGATTGCGATGGGACCGGGCACCTCGGCAGTTTGCGGAATAATTCGTTCGAGGAAATTTTCTTTGGCTTCGTCGCGGGAAAATTCCGCCGTGACCTCGGGGTTGGAAAGCTGCCGATTCCGACGTGTGCGCGCTGTGGCGATTTGCGGCGATTGAAGAAAGACGAAACGCCGCCGAAACCGCGTTTGCCTTATCGCGGGATGTTGTTGGAAAACACTGTAATATGCAATGTGGACTGCATTGGTTGTGCGCGGATGCGGGCCGTCAACGTACGTACACAAAAGACAATGCCGCTGGCCGAGTTGAGTCAGATGGCCGATCTTGCAGCGCGGCTGGGAATGCAGCGGATTTTTTATTTGAATCTGGGCGAGCCTTTCCTGTCGCCGAGGATTTGCCAGGAGCTTCCGTTGCTGCGCGCGAAAAACCCGAACGCTTATATCCGGGTTTCTACGAACGGTATCTTGTTGAACACCGACGCCAAACGCGAGGCGGCGTTGAATTTGAGCGACATTCAGTTCTCCGTCCACGGTATCAGTGACGCCATTTGTGCGAAATACATGAAGCGCGGGAGTTTTGAAAAAGCATTCGAGGCGATGCGGAAGATGGTCATCTTTCGCGACACGCGCGGATTGAAGATGCCGATTCTCGAATGGAAATATCTGTTGTTCAATTGGAATGACCATGCGGAAACAATCCGACGGGCGATTGAAATGGCTGGGAAGATTGGTATGGATATTATTTCGTTCTGGCCCACCTTAAAACCACTTTACGGGGTTTCGTGGCGCTATCAACTTGGGTGGTTCAACGAAGTCGGTGTGAAAAGCTGGAAAGGGCGAGAGGTGATTTTAAGGCCGGATGTGGCTGCGGCGTCCAAGTGAGGCAATAGACTCGTCGAGAGCAGAGGGCGCCGACAGCATTCTTTCCCGGGGCCAGGTGTTGCGTTTGGACGAAGGTTTTTCTTGCCGGACTGGTAGCGAAACTCAAAAATTTCCGGGATGACAAAAGTTCTCCTTTTAGGATTAGGCCGCTGGGGAGTTAATCATTTGCGCAATCTCAATTCCTTGCCGATTGATTTGTATGTCGCCGAAGACGGCGAAAAACAGCTCGAACCGGCCCGCAAACTCGGCCTGCCCGCCGAACGGCTCACGACGCGCTATCAAGATTTCGCCGCCCGGGTGGATTGCGCCGTTATCGTGACGCCCGCCCACACGCATTTTTCGCTGTGCCGGGAGTTTCTCGAGGCCGCAAAAGACGTGTTCGTGGAAAAGCCGCTGACGCTGGTCAGTGAAGAAGCCAAAGCGCTGGCCGAGCTGGCCGACCGCAAAGGCAGAATTTTGCAGGTCGGCCATATTCTGCGATACGATCCGGCGACTTTGTGGCTTCGGGACGCCGTTCAGGCCGGTCGGCTCGGCCGCGTAAACATGTTGCGCGGCCGTTTTGGCGGGTTCAAACGCCCGCGCAACGACAGCGGCGTAATGTTCGCCGACGGCATCCATTTCGTGGACCTGTTCAATTTCATTCTGGGCGCGCTGCCTAAAAGCGTGCTGGCGATTCACCGCGATTTCATGGACCGCGGCATGGATGACGTAGCGTTCGTTTCCCTGGATTACGAAACGCACCACGGTCGGACCTGGGCGACAGTCGAGAGCGACTATTTCTCTCCGGGCAAATTTCGTGAAGTCATCGTCTGCGGCGACAGGTTGAGCGCAGTCTGCGATTACAATGTCGCGCAATACAAAATCAAGACCTACGAGAACAGGCACGTTCGCGACGGCAATGCCATCAAGGCAATCGAAGGCATCGTGACGCAGATTGAAACGCCGCCGGAGGAGCCGTTGTTGGCCGAGCTGCGCGCGTTTCTCGACTCGGTGCAAACCCGCAAATGCCCACGCGCCAATGGCTGGGCTGGTTACGATGCCGTCCGTATCCTCAACGCCGCGCTGGTTTCGGTGAAAACCGGCCGGGCGGTCGAATTGCAATAGAACTCAAGCAAAAGCGCAAAGCGAAATAAAATCTTTGCGACCTGGCGAATTTGCGAGAAACATGCCGGAAAATTTATGAGCGGGATCCCGCTGTCGAAATGTTTCGTCAACGCGGAAGTCGAAGCAGCCGCGTTGCGCGCGCTCCGCTCCGGCCAGTATATCCTCGCTGCCGAGAGCAAGGCCTTTGAGGCCGAGCTCGCTGCCTGGGCTGGCGTCAAACACGCCATCCTAGGCTCCTCGTGTACGATGATTGTGTATCTGCTCCACCTGGCCCAGGGCCTGAAGCGCGGCGACGAAGTCGTTGTGCCATCACACACGGCGTTTCCCACGGTGGAACCGCTGATTCACTGCGGTGCCACGCCCGTGTTTTGCGACATTGACGACACGTTCTGCCTGGATGCGGAACAGCTCGAGTTGCTCGTGACGCCGCGCACGGTCGGAATCATCCCGGTGCATCTCTACGGACATCCGGCGAATCTGGACCGCGCATTTGAGGTCGCGGCCAGACACCAATTGTGGGTACTGGAAGATTGCGCTCAGGCGCAGGGCGCGAAATACAACGGCAAAACCGTCGGTTCGATGGGCAATTTCGGCGCGTTTTCGTTTTTCCCGTCGAAGAACCTGACCGTACTGGGCGACGGCGGCTGCCTGGTGACGAATGACGACGCGCTTGCGGAAAAGGTCCGGATGCTCCGCAATCACGGACGCAAAGACAAGTACCATCACGAACTCGCCGGGTTCAACGTGCGGTTCAATGAAATCCAGGCCGCGATCGGCCGCGTGATGTTGAAACATTTGGACGAGTTCAACGACAACCGCCGGAAGATCGCCTCACGTTACAATGAGCGGCTCAAAGGTATCGTCCAAACTCCGGTCGAAAAACCGTGGGCGCGCGCGGTCTATCACATGTATGTCATCCGTTCCGAAAAGCGCGATGAACTGCAAAAATTCCTGAAGGACCGGGGCATTGACACTGGCATCCATTATCCGGTGCCAAACCATCAGCAACCCGGCGTTACTAACCAGTTCAAGAACCTTCCGCTCTTGCCGAAGACCGAGCAGGCGGTGAAGGAAATTCTGTCGCTGCCCATCCACGGTGAAATGACGCTCGACACCGCCGACAAAGTCGCTGATGTCGTTGCGGAATTTTACGGGAAGAAGTAGTGGCAAGCTGCCACTGGCCAATAGCCAACTGCAGGACCCTTGCCCAGAAACGGGAAGAGGTTTTTAGAGATTCAGGATCTGGAGGTTTCGAGGGCTTTTTAAATTAGCCCCGGCAGAAAATCAAAGTAGATTCAAGTAACGCCAAAAGGATGTTCAAATTTGACCGGCAGCAAAGAAATTCGTGCCAATATGCGAAATTCGTGTCTTAATTGCGCGCCAATGAACGCCGAGACTCTCGAGATCAGCTTCGTCATTCCTTGTTACAACGAGGAAGGCAATTTGCGCGCGCTCACCAAGGCCATCCGCGAGGCAGTTGAGTCGCTCAAACTACCCTACGAGGTCATCATTACCGACGATTGCAGCAAGGATAAATCCTGGGAAATCCTCAGGGAACTGGGGGTCGGTGACCGGCGCATCCGCGCGCAGCGGTTCGCGTTCAACTGCGGCGAGTCAGCGGCCATGTTTGCCGGCATGAAAGCCGCCCGTGGTAAATACATCGTCACCCTGGACGCCGATTTGCAGAACGATCCGAAAGACCTTCCGAAATTCCTGGAAGGGCTGAAAAAATTCGATTGCGTTTGCGGTTCGCGCGTGAAGGCCCGCGCCGAGGGCGACAATTTTATCAAGGTGGCCTCGTCGCGGATTGCCAACTGGGTCCGGAACAAATTATCCGACGAAAACATCAGCGACGCGGGGTGTTGTTACCGGGCGTTCAAGCGTGAGTGCGTGGACGATTTGAAATTCTTCAAGGGGATGCACCGGTTTCTCCCCACCCTGTTCAAGCTTGAAGGTTACACCGTTACGGAAATTGCAGTGCGGCACAATCCGCGCGTCGCCGGGAAAAGCAATTATGGAGTCTGGAACCGGCTGTTCGCGTCGTTCTATGATTTGCTCGCCGTGCGCTGGATGAAAAAGCGCATGTTCAAATACCGGATTGCCGAACGGGTGAATTAAATCAGGCAGTGACAGCGGCGGAATCACGCCCGACGATAAGCCCACCACCTTCTGGGAATTATCCGAACTTCAGCAAAATGATTTTTTTCCTTTTGAGCGACAACCAATGCTTATGTAAACTTCGTCGTCTGTTCGAGTTGCCGCGACACACGGAAATTTTCGTGGTAGAATGCAATGGCGCACAACCAGATGAATTTTATGGGAACGATTCTTATTGAAAAGACAGTGCCGGGGCTGAACACACTGCCCGGCGACGACGTCCGCCAGATCATGTGGCGGTTCGCCGACCGTTACGAGTTGCAGATGCTCGTCCAGGCCGCGCGCGGGGTGGCGCGCGGGCCGGTCGCCCGGCTGGTCGCCGCCGGCGGCCGCAATTCGCACGAATGGACCCCGGAAAAGGCCGGCCTGCTCCAACACTTCGACGAGAGCGGCATCACCGCCGCTTTCCTCGATCCCGAGCAGGGCGGCTACATTGCCGGCCCCAAAAATCTTGTGCTGGCTTTGATTGCATTCGAGTTGTCGTGGGTGGATGCCGGCGCCGCCACGTGCAGTCTGGCCGGCAATCTCGGCCTTGCGCCCATTCACGAGCGGGGCACGCTGGAACAGAAAGCCAGGTACGTTGGCGGGGCCGCACCACTGAAACCGGGTGAAAACCGCAGACAAATTCGCGCCGCGTTTGCGCTTACGGAGCCTATCCCGTTCGTCGGCGTGGAAACCGGCATGTTGGCCGGCAAGGTGCGTGTGGCCGATTGGAAGGAGGGTGGTGAGCCGATGCTGCAAGTGGACAAACGCGGACGCTTCATCACCAACATGGGCTTTGCCAACATCGTCGCCGCCGCCGTGGAATCGGACGACGAGCGCATAAAGGGCAGTTGCATGATCATTCTTGAGGAAACGGATCCCGGCAAGTTCGACCGCGGCACGCCCACCAAAAAACTTGTCCATCAGCTTTCCTCGACCAATGATCCCGTTTTCAATTTGAAAGTGCCCGCCAGCCGCATCATCGGCGGGTACACCATCAAGGACGGCGTCATCATTCCGAATTTTTCACACGGCGAGATCATTGAGGCCGTCTTCCGCCGTACGCGCGTCACCGTCGGCTTGATGACCGCCGCAAAACTGCTGTCGGCCATCGAGCCGGTGATTCTCTACGACCGACGGCGTTTTCGGGGCGGAGAAGGCGCGCCCGGCACGCCGCGTTACGAACTGGGCCTCCAACAGAAGGAAGACGTCCTGCACCGGCTGGTGGATATTTGGGCCACGGGCGAGGCGAGCGCGTCATTGGGATTTGCCGCCGCGCGGCTGTTTGACGAACTGGAACCGCTGGAAAAACAGAAGGACCAATGGCTGGCCGGAAAAAATCTGTCGGGTCGCGCTGCGTTCAAGGAGCTGTCGAAGAAACAGCAGGACGCGCTGGAATTCTTGAAGCTGAAGCTGCAACCGGTTGGCGCACGCGAGCCGAACGACGCCGCGGCTTTACAGAATGACGCGCTCGTACAATTTGTGATTCTCGATTCGCTGGCCAACGTGCTTTGTCCCGCGTGCAAACTGTGGAACACCGGCTACGGCGCCACGATGATGCGCGAAGCCGTCAGTCTTATGGGCGGCTACGGCGTCACTGAAGATTGCCCCGGGTTCCTCGGCCAGAAATGGATGGACGCGCAGCTGGAGGCCACCTACGAAGGGCCCGAAGCCGTCCAGCGACTGCAGCTTTCCCTCACGATGACCAACGAGCTGTTTCTCGCCCAGTTCCAGCAGTGGATTCTGGAAATGCGGCGCATTGCCGCCGAACGCCCCGGCACCGGCTCCTGCACGCTGGCCAGCGCCATGCAACTCTGGCTTTGGACATTGCATCACGTGCAGACCACCACCGACGCCGATGGCACGAAGCTCTACCACAAGTCGCGGCAGGGTGTGACATTTCCGCTGGCTGACGCGCTTTGCTGGCTGCTGGCCGCGCGCCAGTTCGTCCTCGACGTGATCGAATTGGACACCAAAGGCGCGGCGAATCCGGCACTCGCCGATGGACTGGCCGGCACGGTCGCCTTTTTCACCGACCTCTGCCACGTGCAAGCCGCGCGCGCCGCTGGCGAAGTCAGCCGCATCTGCGCCGAAATTGTCCACGGTTACAACCGCCATCCGGCCTGGGACGAGACGAGCTGCCATGCCTGCTATTGCGCCGAGGAATTGGAAGCGCTCGAAGGCCTCATTCCCGGCATTGACGGTTCGGCACGCGCCTACGCGGACGTGTCGGAGGAAGGCGGAAGTCATCCGCTGAAGGCTGGCCCGTGCGTGAAATTTGATGGGCTGGAAACATTTGTTCGTCTGGGCGCCAAGCTCACCGGCTGCCTCACCGGCTGCCGGCTCGCCAAGGACCGCGCCGCCGCGGCGCTGACCAGTGTGATGACGCGCGAAGCTTTGGATTATCCGACGTGAAACTCCAACCAACGAAAGGAAATCAGTCATGAAAGCAAAACGAGTTGATACGTGGGCGGCGGCCATCAAAGACAAACCCGGCACGCTGGCGGCCAAGTTCAAAGCTTTGTCGGCCGCGGGCGTAAACCTCGAGTTCGTTATCGCGCGGCGGTCGCCGGAAAAGCGCGGCGCGGGAGTCGTATTCGTCACACCCATCAGAGGTCCGAAACAGACCCGCGCGGCCGGCGCGGCCGGATTCAAAAAGACCAAAAGCCTGCACACCGTGAGACTGGAAGGGGTAAATAAACGCGGTCAGGGCGCGCGCCTCACTCAGGCACTGGCCGACAAGGGGCTCAACCTGCGCGGATTGTCCGCGGCAGCCATCGGAAACAAATTTGTCTGCCATATTGCTGTGGACACCGACGCCGACGCCAACAAAGTCGCGCGTATTCTGAGCAAGCTGTAACGCCGGAGTGGCAGTTGCCGAATCCGGAGAGTGTCGAAAGAACCGAAGTCGGCAATGTCCCGGCCGGCGGGTGTCTTACTGTGCCCACAACCTGTCGGCAGACGAAAAGCAGATTTGAAGATGTCACAACCAGCACCACAAATTCCAGCCGTTGAACGGCAGCGCATGGATGCGGATATCGTTTGCGTCGGGTTCGGCCCGGCCATGGCCGGCTTTCTCACCACGTTATCCAAACGACTCGTTAACGTGGACGGTTCACCCGCCGTCGAGAGCACTGTCATGCCTGGCATGCCGCCGCAGGTGCTTTGCTACGAACGCGCGGATGACATTGGCTTCGGCGTTTCCGGCGTCGTGACTCGGGCCCGGGCTTTGCGTGCCAGTTTTCCGGAAATTGAGAAAGCCGCCATCCCGATGGCGGCACCGGTCGGTGAAGAAAAAGTGCTTTACCTGCTGGACCCGCACGGCGCCAGCCGGCGTTCGGGAACGCTTCGTCTGGCGGATTGGTTCACTCACGCCTTCAACTTCGTGCTGCCATTCGAACATCACGCCTTGAGATTGCCGTGGACGCCCGCATTTCTGCACAAGCGCGGCGGCATGGTGCTCTCGCTTGGCCAGTTTGTGCAATGGGCCGGCGCGCAGGTGCAAAGTGCTGGCACGGTCCAGATTTGGCCCGGCACGCCGGTGGTGGGAGTGCTGTATGGGGGCAATGAAAGTGCCGGGCATGAAACGAAAGTTCCCCTCACCCCGCCCCTCTCCCCCAGCGGGGGAGAGGGTGGCCGAAGGCCAGGTGAGGGGGCGTCCAAGGTTATCGGCGTGCGATTGCTCGACCAGGGCGTGGATAAACAAGGCCGGCACGCCGACGGGTTCGCCCCCGGCATGGACGTTCACGCCGCGCTCACGGTCGTCGGCGATGGTCCGGTCGGTCCCATTGGCCAGGAGTTAAACGCGCATTTCGGCCTGCCCGACGGCCATCACACTCATGACTGGGCTCTGGGCATGAAGTTCGTCGTGGATTTGCCCGAAAGCACGACGCTCAAATCCGGCACTGTGCTGCATACATTCGGTTATCCGGAACCGGAGATTTTTGGATTTCTCTACGTGCATCCCGACCGCGTCGCGTCGCTCGGCATCTTTGTGCCTTCGTGGTTCGACAGTCCGGTGCGCACCGCCTACCGGTATCTCCAGCATTGGATGCTGCATCCGTATCTCTGGCGTTATCTCAAAGGCGGCAAGCTGCGGTCCTGGGGTGCGAAAACGCTCGGCGAATCCGGCAAGCGCGGCGAACCGCACCTGGTCGGCGACGGCTTTGCGCGCATTGGTGAAGGCAGCGGCAGCACCAACGTGCTCACCGGTTCCGGGGTGGACGAAGCCTGGGCCACCGGCACGCAACTCGCCGAGGCGGTGCTCGAATTGCTCAAGGCAAGGAAGCCATTTACTAAGGAAAACCTTGAAGCGACCTACGTGCACCGCCGCCGCGCGAGCTGGGTGGAACAGGAGGCCGTTGTCGCGGAAAAATCCCGTGACGGATTCCAGAAGGGCGTCGTGCGCGGCATGATCGGCATGGCGCTAGCCGGACTGACGAACGGTCTGTTTACTTTGAACGGTGACCCCGTGCCGCCGTGGAAACGGGTTCCGGGCATCGAAGAGTACTATCACGGCCGCGTTTCGCGCGAAAAGATTGCGAGGCTCCGCCACGAGTGCGCGGTCAAGGGCGTCTCACTGCATGACGCGTTGATGGACAAAGTCGGCTGGCCGACGATTCCATTTGACGGCCAATTGCTGGTGTCGCACCAGGACGCGCTGCTCATGGGCGGGAAAGTGCAGGCGCCGGCGGGTTACGCCGACCACGTGGTGTTCCTGTACCCTGAATTATGCGAGCGGTGCGGCACCAAGATTTGTATTGAGATGTGCAGCGGTCAGGCCATCACACCCGGCGAAGGCGGCGTGCCGAAATTCGACCGCGAGAAATGCGTCCACTGCGGCGCCTGCCTGTGGAACTGCGCGCAATCGCTGCCGTACGACTCCGAGCGCGGCAACATTGCGTTCCGCGCCGGCACCGGCGGTTTGCATTCGGCCGAAAATTGAATATCCGCGGCTAGAAATCCTTCGTGCTCCTCTCCGACGCGCCATTTTTTGGCAAAGACTTTCCACGACTTGGCCTGAGATGCGTTTAAGCTTTGTTCGTCTGCCCGGATGGAATCAGATTGCAGCCAATTGGATTTATGAGCATCGCGTATCAAATTGTCGTCTGCGCCGGAATTGTTCCGGATCCGCTGCAAACGCTGGAACCCGCCACTTCGGCGGCCGGGCCGGCATTGAAAAATGAAACGATGTTGCCCGCCGTTCTCGACCCATGGGCCAGTCACGCGCTTTTCGAGGCGGCGAATCTCGCCAAAACCGCGCCGGGCTCCAAGGTCTGGCTCGTCAGCCTCGGCCCGAAGGCCAAGCTGCAACAGGTCATGATGACCGTCGCGCAAAAGGTGCCGTTCGAACTGATCGCCCTTGATAGCCCGGCCAGCGGCTTTACCGAGGCGGCTGAAGTTGCCGCTCCATTGGCGGAAGTTATCCAGACAATTCCCGGGCTCGACAAATCGAAGCTGCTCGTGTTCGGCGGCTGGGAATCTGCGTCGCGCGGCGCGGGCGCCACGATGCAAATGGCCGGCGAACGCCTCGGCATCGTGGACCAGTTTCAGGGCGTGGATGAATTGAAAATCGCCGCGGATGGTTCGCTGGAAATTCTGGAGCGTATTGAGGGCGGCAAACATCAAATTTCAAAGTGTGCCGGCCCACCGGCGTTGCTTGGCTGGGCCACCGGTAATCTGCCTGAGCCGAAAAACAATCCGCACGTGGGCATGATAAACATGCGCACCGTGATGCCCGCGTTACAGAAAGCCAAGCCGGTGAAACTTGCGGGCGAAGGTTTGGCGTTTGCCAGTGTGACCCTGCCAAAGCAATTGCGTGAAACCCGGATCGTGAAGGACAAATCGCCGGACGACATCGCGAAGGAAATCGTCGAGTGGATCAAAAAGTAGAAACCACGAAAAACACGAAACACACGAAAGGTATGGAGATGCGGCAATATTTTCTCCCTCTCCGCCAACGGAGTTGGGGGAGAGGGCCGGGGAGAGGTGGTGCGTTTTCAATTCGAAGTTTTGATGCCCCCCTCCTCATTCCTCTCCCCGCTCCTTTGTCGCAGGGCGAGGAAGACACCTTGATTTGTCTGAGGTGGCTTAGTTTCGCACCTGATTGCGGCTAACATTTTATGGAAACAATTCTTTTACTCGCTCACACAGAATCGGACGGCTCAATCGCCAAACCGGCCCGCGAAGCATTGCACACGGCTGCCAGCCTGCACAAATCGCTCGATGGCTCAAAACTCGTCGTGGGCCTGGTCGGCGAAAACGTGCAAACCGCGGCCAATGCCATCGCTGCCTGTCCGGCTATAAAATATTTCGGCGTGGCCGGTGAGGATTTCAGCCAGTCCCGTTACGCCACCGACGCAGCGGCGGCGGAAGCTATCTGCAAGAGGGCCCAGGCAACGATTGTCGTTGCCCCGGCGACATCGCGCTGGAACCGGGTGTTGGCCGGTGTCGCCCAACGCCTCGGTGGTCGCGCCGACACGCACGTTACTGGCGTCGGTGTCGGCGGGGACCAGGTGACCGTGAACCGCTGGTATTATCGCCAGCGTATGGAGGCGACGCTGCAACGCGCGCAACGGCCGTGGTTTATTTTGATTGATCCGGGCAGCCAATCGGCTTGCGAGTGCGCTGCCGGCACGGCTGCGATCGAAAATGTTGCGGTTACGCTGCTGGATTCCGCGAAGCGCACCACAGTGATTGGTATTCGCGAACCCAAGGCCGATGCGCAGACTATCCGGCCGGATGCGCAATTGCTTTTCGTGACCGGTGCCGGGTGGACGAAGAAACAGGCGGACGGCCAGACGCACGTGCCGGAGGCGGAAAAACTGATTCGTGATTTCTTGCAACTGACTCGCGCGTCGCTGGGCAGCAGCAAATCGCTGGTGGACCAAAGCGGCGAAGGCCAGGCGGTGCTGTCGTTCCTGTCGCACCTGAATCAGATCGGGCAGACGGGCGCGACGCCGCGGCATCCGAAAGGTTTAAGCACGTGTTGTCACGGCGAGGAACCGCACACGGTCGGCTGGCGCTTCATTGGCGAGCGCCGCGCGGTCAATCTGGACCCGAACTGCGGCTGGGCGCGCGGGAAGGCCGACGTGCTCTACGTGGCCGACGCGTTTGCCGTGGTGGCCAAAGCGAATGAACTACTGACGAAAAAATGATGCTGACTTATTTGTGTCCATTCGAGTCTATCCGTGGTTGAAACTTTTTATTCAAAAAGCGAATTGATGTTCCGCCAGGTTTGGCCCATAACTTTCTTATGTTGGCCAAGGTCTGTTCTGCCGCGCTCAACGGCATCGAGGCCTATCCGGTCGAAGTGGAAGTCAACGCCGGCTGGGGCGATACCGTTATTGTGATTGTTGGTTTGCCGGACGCTGCGGTGAAAGAATCGCGCGATCGCGTGATGACTGCACTCACCAATTCCGGGTACAAATTCCCGATGGGCCGCACCACCATCAATCTCGCGCCCGCTGACGTGAAAAAGGAGGGGCCGACGTTTGATTTGCCGATCGCGCTGGGCATGCTCGCCGCCAGCGAACAGCTCGAAACCGATCAACTCGACAATTTCGTCCTCGTAGGAGAGCTGGCGCTGACCGGTGCGGTACGGCCGTCCAAAGGCGTATTGCCGGTCGCCATTCGCGCCAAAGCCGATGGCAAGACCGGCGTACTGGTGCCAGCGGAAAATGCGGCGGAAGCCGCCGTCGTGGCTGGCCTCCAGGTTGTGCCTGTGCAAAATCTCCGTGAGGCAGCGCAGTTTCTGGAAGGCGAAATCAAAATTGCGCCGACGAAGGTGGATCTGGCCAAAATTTTCAATCAGGCAAACGATGACGATCTGGATTTTGCCGAGGTCAAAGGCCAGGAGAACGTGAAGCGTGCGCTGGAGATTGCCGCCGCCGGCGGCCACAATGCATTACTTATCGGTCCGCCGGGCACGGGCAAGTCCATGCTCGCCAAGCGGCTGCCGACCATTCTACCACCGCTGACGCTGGACGAAGCGCTCGAAACCACGAAGATTCACAGCATCGTCGGCCTGTTATCACCGGGCGAGGCGCTGGTGACGCAGCGGCCGTTCCGGTCGCCGCATCACACGGCGAGCGACGCCGGGTTGCTGGGCGGCAACATCAATCCCACGCCTGGCGAAATTTCCCTGGCGCACAACGGCGTTTTGTTCCTGGACGAACTGCCGGAGTTCAAGCGCAGCGTGTTGGAGACGATGCGCCAGCCGCTGGAGGAAGGCCGCGTGACCATCTCGCGCGCGGCGGGCACGATGACTTTTCCTTCGCAGTTCATGCTGGTGGCGGCGATGAACCCGACGCCGGACGGCAAGATGCCGCATGAATCCAGAAGTTCGCCGCGGGAAATCCAGAATTATCTGGGCCGCATTTCCGGGCCATTGCTGGACCGCATTGATTTGCACGTGGAAGTGCCGCCGGTGAAATTTCGTGAGATCGCCGGTGACCGCACGGGCGAGACATCGGCGCAAATCCGCGACCGGGTAGTGGCGGCGCGCCGGCGCCAGCACGAACGGTTTGCGCACAAGCCGAAAATCACCTGTAACGCGCGGATGGGCACACGCGAGTTAAAACAGTTCTGCGAGCTGGACGAGCCGACAAAGGAATTGCTGAAGAACGCGATGGCGGAATTGAATTTCAGCGCGCGGGCCTATGACCGGATTTTGAAAGTGGCGCGGACGATTGCGGACCTGGCCGGATCGGAAACCATTTTGAGCGACCACATTTCCGAGGCGATTCAATATCGGTCGCTCGACCGGCAGTTGTGGAGCTGATTCGTTGCCAAGTCTGATTCAGATGGGAATCGAACCGTCATGTCGAAAGTAGTGTAGGATGGCGTAAAGTCTTGTTCCTTGCACCCAAACTTTTCAACCGGAGCAGAACGAGATGTGTGGACACAGCTCCAAAAATTGTGATCGAGTCAGACAATTATCCAACGCTCGGTCGAGGTGAAACGGAATCTTTGCCGCCTGTCCGTTGGCGATTAGAGCACTGACCCTGACCACACTCCGATCCCGAGGTGGACGGGACGCAGCCACAGTTCTATGAACAGCAACTCGCAGATAAATTGCACCAAGCCGGGAGATACGCCGGTTCATAAGTGCAGATTGGGGTTAATGTTGCTGCTGAGGCTGATTATTATTGTTATTCAATTTAACTGGCCTCATCAGATGTGAGAACGTGAGCGACCCCATCTTCCATTTGCCGTCCTCTTTGATATATACCTCCGTCACCATAAAAGGATTGATGGCTTCGCGTCCACCGACCATCGCGACCAAATCAATGTCATTTAGCAAGATCGCGGTATTACCAAAGATATTCACTGAAGCAGAGTAGATCTCTGCTTTTTTATACCAAATCATGCCACCTTTAATGGTATCTAACTCCTGTTTCTTCCCCCAGCTTCCCCCCATATGCACAAACACGCAGTTTTCTTTAAAAAGCCCATCTAAGGACTCCACATTTTTGTCTGACATCCATGTCCATTTGGTTTTTGAAAGATCAAGGACTTCCTGTTCATCTTTTGTAAAGGTTGTGGTTGCTGAATTTGGTAATTTAGCTTGAGCATGCGATAGCTGCAGGCCAGCAACAAGCAGGCACAATGCGATAAAAGTTGTTTTCATGATTTTTGTTGGTTTTTAATCGGATTAACTAAACTACCCTGATAGGAATTTTCTTTTGAGGCTCGTGCGGTCTACCGTTGCTTCGCCGCCTCGGAGGCCAACTCGGTCACGTCCAGCCGTGCTTTCCGGGGATCAGGGACGGCGACCGGCGAACCATCAGGCTTGAACTCGAGGATCTCGTCCTTTTGGGGATTGTAACGCGGCCATTTCGGCAGTCCCTTACCATTCGGGTCACCGGTCTTGGCGAAGTTGGACCAATAGGTGTTCATCATCCTAGCGACCTCTTGGTCCTTGGGGGCCACGGTGGCTCCATTTCTCCCTGTAAGGTCGTCAAACACATAAGGGATTTCGGATCCGTGCGGTGCACCATACCTCAACATCTGTTGCAATGAGGCCGGGACATAGGAGAAGCGATATACGTAGGCCGGTTCGCCCTTGGCGATAAATGCTCTCGCGGTGAATCGGGCTGGCTCCGCCCAAACCTTGTCGGTATTGACCATCGTGAGCAATTTGGCGAATTCATTGGTTCCATCTGGATCGTAGGCGGCAATTGCTTCGGTCCTCAGGCTCCCGAACAGTGACATCAGTTCGTCCTTTGAACTGGCATTGACAAAGCCAGCCGGTACTTCCGCACTGTTGGACCCGATTATGAGGGGAACGCGTGCCTGCGTGCCTGCCTCGTATGCGCTCTGTGCGGTCTCAGCTACCAGCTTACCGTCGAGAATCGGGCCCGAGTAAATGACCGGACCGCCGGGGCCATCGCTTTCCTGACCTCCATCCACAATTTCCGTAACGCTGAGGTTACGCAACTCGGCCAGCGCGGCCGTACCCAACCCTTTGATCCCATGCTTGCGCGCAAAGTTCACACCAATAGTCTCCGCCGACACCGGATACAGCGGATCGACACCGTCTTTAGTCATCGGCCTCCCGGTGAGAACGCCGTCCCGGCCGCCACCGGACTCACTGATCGCCTTTTTGAAAAGGCCACGGGAAAGTGGTGAGGTCAGGAGCGTATGAACTGAGACCCCGCCAGCGGACTCACCGAAGATGGTAACATTTTTCGGATCGCCTCCAAACGCGGCGATGTTCTGCTTGACCCACTTGAGGGCGGCAATCTGGTCCATGTAAGCGTAGTTGCCCTTGGTCTCCTCCGGATGCTCCTGGCTCAGTGCAGGAAACGCGAAGAAGCCAAGGCGTCCCAGACGGTAGTTGAAGGCGACCAGGATGACACCTTGCTTGGCGAATTGGACAATGGAAGAGTCTGGCAGGGAGCCGCTGCCGAACACGAAGGCACCGCCGTGGATCCACACCATCACCGGCAGTTTAGGCCCAGGCGAGGCTCCGGCCGGTCGCCACACATTAATGAACAGGCAATCTTCTGACGAGCCCTCCGCAATTGATCCAGAACCGCGGGGCCATCCTGCGTGCGCACAATCTGCGCCAAACTTGCTCGCATCACGCACTCCTTCCCACGCAGGCATGGGTTGCGGTGGGCGCCAGCGATAGGCACCGACCGGAGCTGCAGCATAGGGAATCCCTTTGAAGCTGGAGACTTCCCCTTCGGTCACGCCGCGAACGATTCCGGCCTTTGTGTGAACTATCGGCGCTTCGGCCGGGGCAGCAACGTTGACGGCACTTGCCGATGCCACCTGTGCAAAGGCCGAAGGCACAGTCAGCAAGAAATATAGTCCGATGGCTGCCAGTTTTAATTTCATATTTGAGATCCTTTTTTGCTTTTCGGTTTTCTTTTCAGCCAGCCAAGGTTGCATGGAACAGATAGACGATTCGCTCAGCGTCCGGTCATCTTCAACGCTGCTTCAGGAAGGCGGGCTCCTTCGAGCTTCAGGCTCGCAGCGGCTTCGTCAATCTGCTTGAGATCGGCTTCGGTCATCACAACGTTCACAGCGCCCAGGTTTTCCTCAAGCCGGTGCAGCTTGGTGGTTCCCGGAATCGGTGCGATCCACGGCTTCTGCGCCAGCAGCCAGGCGAGTGCCACCTGTGCCGGTGTGGCAGCTTTGCGCTCCGCGACTTTTTTCACCAGCCCGACCAGAGCCATATTCGCCTTGCGCGCTTCGGGGGAAAAGCGCGGCACGAGATTTCGGAAGTCACTCGCATCGAACTTGGTGTTCTCGTCGATCTTGCCCGTGAGGAACCCCGCGCCGAGCGGACTGAACGGCACGAATCCGATACCTAGCTCCGCCAGCGTGGGCAGCAGCTCGGCCTCAGGGCCGCGCCAGAACAGAGAGTATTCGCTCTGCACTGCGGTGACGGACTGGATTGCGTGCGCCCGGCGAATCGTCCAGACCCCGGCCTCGGACAAGCCGAAGTGCTTGACCTTGCCCTCGGCGATCAGTTCCATGACCGCTCCGGCAACATCTTCGATCGGCACCTCAGGATCGACACGATGCTGATAGAAAAGATCGATGTGGTCGGTCCGCAGGCGCTTAAGGCTCGCCTCCGCTACGCGCCTGATATGTTCGGGCCGGCTATTGGTTCCACCACGACGTTCGCCGGTTTCAAGGTCAATATCGAAACCAAACTTGGTGGCAATCACTACCTTTTCGCGGATTGGCTGGAGTGCTTCCCCCACCAGCGCTTCATTCGCGAACGGCCCGTAGGCCTCGGCGGTATCGAAAAGGGTGATGCCAAGATCGTGAGCGGAGCGAATCAACTTGATCATTTCGCCACTGTCGGCTGCCGGCCCATAGGCCGAACTCATGCCCATGCAGCCAAGGCCCAGCGCAGACACTTCAAGATCATTACCTAATTTACGTTTTTGCATTGTTCTTTTCCTTTCAGTGGAGTTCCAAAAGCTACTTCGCCCAGACGCTCATAAGGCGTTATTGTTTTGGAGGCGCTTCCACTCCGGAGAGCGACAATATCCCTCCAGGCAATCGAGCGCCGTGGACCGGAGTGCGAAGCAATGCGGCATTCAGTTCCTGGAGTTCGGCGGGCGTGAATCTCACGGCATCCGCGCCGATATTATCAAGAAGGTGCGGCATCTTAGTCGTGCCGGGGATCGGAACGATCCACGGTTCTTGCGCTAACAGCCAGGCCAGCGCGATCTGAGCCGGCGTCGCGTCCTTGCGCCGCGCCCATTCCTTGACCACTGCTACAAGCGCGATATTCCCCGGGCGGTTCTCCGGCGCAAACCAAGGCACCATGCCGCGGAAATCTTCCGGCTCGAATTGAGTATTTTGGTCGATGGTGCCAGTCAAGAAGGCCATGGCGAGCGGGCTCCAGCACACGAATCCGATTCCAAGTTCCTTGCATATTGGGAGGATTTGCGCTTCAGGGTCACGCGCCATCATGGAGTATTCGTTTTGAACCGCCGTCACCGGCTGGACCGCGTGCGCGCGACGAAGTGTTTGAGGGCTTGGTTCGGAAAGTCCGAAGTGCAGGACTTTACCTTGCGCGATCAAATCCTTGACTGTGCCTGCGACGTCTTCGATGGGGACTGCGGGATCGACGCGGTGTTGGTAAAGAAGATCGAGGTGGTCCATCTTGAGCCGCTTCAGCATGCCGTCGACCGCCAATCGGATGTGCTCCGGTTGGCTGTTGAGGCCGCCCGTCCTGCGGCCGGTTTCTGGATCGATGGCCCGGCCGAACTTTGACGTGATTACCACCTGACTGCGGATGGGGCCGAGCGCTTCGCCCAGAATTCGTTCGACTTCAAGCGGGCCATACGCCTCAGCGGCGTCGAAGAGCGTGACGCCATGTTCATGAGCCGTGCGAGCCAAGGTTATCATGTCGGCTCGACTTGGGTGGGTCGCATAGAAAGTGCCGGTAAAATCCTGACAGCCGAGACCGACGCTTGAGACCTCCAGTGTCCCGAGCCTGCGCCGCCCACTCACCAGCGGCTTGGCCGACGCACCGGCGATCTCCTGGGCGATGCCAGGAAATGAAAGACCGCCGTCAATCGTCGCGGCTGCGATCATTCCAGTAGTCCGCAGAAACGAGCGGCGATCCAAATTAAGGCTGCGGCTTGAGTTGGGCGATACTTTCAGAATCTTGTTTCCTAGTCTTATCTTATTCATTTTGGTCCTTAATTCTACCAGTCCGTTCTACGCCTCGACTGCGACGGCACTATGTCGAGTCCGCCATTCGCCCGGCGATGTTCCTTCCCACCCTTGAAAGGCACGAAAGAACGAATTGGCGTCTTCGTAGCCCAGCAAGAAGGCGGTTTCGTTCAGTTCCACGGCGCTTTGTTTCAGATAATGGCGGGCAAGTTCGCGGCGCGAATCTTCAACAAGCTGCTGAAAAGTGATGCCTGCGTCCGTAAGCCGACGCTGAAGTGTGCGCGCGCTCATGCCGAGTTCTTGGGCGACATCTGGCAGCGTGGGGCGCTTGCCAGCCAATGATCGCCGAAGCGTGTCCTTCAACTGTTCGCTTAAACTCATACTCGCGTTGCGTGCTTTAAGTTCGGAATCCAACTGTGATCCGATCACGGCGAGCAATTCGTCGTTATGAGTCACAAAAGGGTGGTCGAGATCACTACTGCGAAATACCAGAGCGTTGCGGTCAGCCTTGAAACGCACGCGGCAGCCAAAATGGCTTTCGAAAATTTCGCGGTGCTGCACAGCACGCGTCAGCTCCAACCGAAGCGGCGCAATCTGGCCATCAGTGCCGCGCTGTCCGACTGTGAGGATCCATGACAGCACCATGTCAACCAGCACCTCGGGTTGAAGTTCCGTAGCTTCGACGTAAAAGAATTCCACGGCGGCTTCCTGAGCATTCCTGTGGACGCGAATCTCTTCCGGGCAGGTCAATTGTTTGTAGCGGCCGAGTCGCTGCAGAGCGTCCCCAAAGGTCCGGCTGCACATGACGGCAATAGCCGCCGGGTGGGATCGCTCCAAGCGTTGTTCTGCGCCCAGCATTAAGCCGATACCGGGATCGGAACTCATTTCGCCAACGCGCCGCCAAAGCGCGAATAGCTCAGCCGTCGTGACGTAAACTTTTTCCTGTTTAAAAAGTCCCGGCGGTAATCCTGCGCCTCGGAGCAACGTCGGCACTGCGATCTTATGGTCAGCGAACCGCTGTGCCCAAGTGCGGGAAATTCGTAGGCGATGACTCATGGTTCTTATGGGGCTGAAGTTTGAGGATACCTCTGCTGACGGGCTCGCGCCATGCGATAACCGCGAAATGGAAGCTGCTCCTGCGCTCCTTTGTGCACGCATTTGGATTTTTACCGCGGTCATGGTTTCACTTTATGCAGAACGGAGAATCTCGTCACTAGCAGAACGCGCCAATCTTCTTGCCAAACACGCCAATGATCGGATGGCTTTATCATGGCTCAATTCATTGGACCATGCTCCGGTGGTTGGTCAACGGGGCTTTCCTGAATCATCTCACCTTTGCCGTCAGTAAGTCGGAGCAGGTTTTCAATCTTTTGATTCTGCTGGAGAATCGTTCCGGTCAGCCTCACTTTCAGATCAGGTCACAAAATTACCAGCCCGATCAGAAGTTTTATGCACTTGGGACTTGGCTGCCAGCGGTTCGTTTCCCAACCCCACAGCGTTTTGACGCTGACGCCTAATTCCGACGCCAATTGCTTCCTCGTTTTCCGCAATTTCAGCCTGTATTGCCTGATCTTTTGACCAATGGTGACGGGGGCATCTGGTGATAAAAAGGCAACGCACGACGGTTCGTTGCCTTTTGGGCTTCCGAGTGTCGGATCGTTGAATGGGTCGTATCCCAGATAGGCGGTCAATCGGGGCTGGAAAGCCCAAGCCGGATACACCCGGTCTGTTTCCCAAAGGCTAAGGGTTCTGTTACTAACCCCCAGTATTCGAGCGGCTTCCAGTTGCCGGAGTCCCGCCGAAAATCGTTTCTTCCTGAGATGTTGGCCAAGGGTTGCAGGTTCCTTTGCGATTGGAAAACTGCGAGTCCAGACTGGTGCAATGTCTTTGCGGGACACGCTCACAACCCTTTCATAAAAAGGCAACATACGGCACGCCAGACGGCAAAATGCCCCATGAATCGCGGAGTTCGCCGCGTGAAATCCAGAATTACCTGGGCCGGATATCCGGTCCGTTGCTGGACAGGATTGATTTGTATGTCGAAGTGCCGCCGGTGAAATTTCGTGAGATCGCCGGTGACCGCACGGGTGAGGCCTCGGCGCAAATCCGTGACCGGGTAGTGGCCGCGCGCCGGCGCCAGCACGAACGATTCAAACAGAAGCCGAAAATCACCTGCAACGCGCGGATGGGTACGCGCGAGTTGAAACAGTTCTGCGAGCTGGACGAGGTGACCAAGGAATTGTTGAAGAACGCAATGGCGGATTTAAACCTGAGCGCCCGCGCCTACGACCGAATTTTAAAAGTGGCCCGGACTATCGCTGACCTTGTCGGGAGCGAACGAATCACCGCGGATCACACCTCCGAGGCGATTCAATATCGCTCGTTGGATCGGCAAATCTGGACGTGAGCGAGACTCAAAGTGCTGCGAGGTAAGGAGGCTGGGTTTTGACGCTTGGCGCGAAGTCGGCACAATCTTAAATTCACCGGAAACTGTATGATTAAAACCGGACTGCTGAACCCACTGGTTCTTTCGCTGCTCGCCCGCGTGCGCCACACCAACGCGCTCGTCATCGCCGATCGCGGCTTTCCATCCTGGCCGCAAATCGAGACGGTGGACATCTCGCTGGTGGATGACGTGCCGATGGTGTTGCAGGTTCTGGCCGCCGTCCGGGCCAACTGTAATTTCACGCAGGCGTACATGGCACGCGAATTTCAGAAGAACAATTCCGTTGCGACCCGCGCTGCCTTCGCAAAAGGGCTGGCGGGGATTCCTGTGAAATTCGAGCCGCACATCCGGTTCAAGAAGCGCGTGCCGGCGGCAATCGGATTGATCCGCACCGGAGACACGGTTCAGTACGCGAACCTGATTTTGATTTCCGGTTAGGTCGGCAACACGAACGCCGTGCCGGCAAGATGCCGACGCTCCCGGTTTGGCGCGAAGATTGGCATTACTTGGCTGCGTCCCGCGCTTCCAATCTTTTCCAGCTTGCGCCGTAATAGGCGATGAAGGCGAAGCACAGCAACGGCATGAGGAACCCGATGCGCATACCCCAGTTGTCCGCCAGCCAGCCCATCCACAGCGGCATGATGGCGCCGCCGACAATGGATTGGACGATGAATGACGAAGCAATTTTCGTCTGCTCGCCCAGACCGTGGATGCCCAGCGAGAAAATGGTCGGGTAGGTGATCGACATGAAGAAAAAGCTGAGGAACAGTCCGGCGACGGATAGCCAGCCCCAGTCATTCATCACCAGGATCATCAGCAGCACATTCGCGGCAGAATAGAGCGCGAGCATTGATTGCGGCTTGAAAATGCGCAAGGCGAAGCTGCCGGTGATGCGGCCCAGCAGAAAAAGCGCGAAGCCGCCAAATGATAGCAACACCGACGCGCCGCGATCGGTGATGTGATATTTCGGGCTGTCTAAGCAGGGGCTGCGGGCGATGAGACTTGCCGGATACGTGTTTTCCAGAAAAGCCCGGTTCGCGCGGACGAGCTGCTCGCCAGCAGGATTGGACTCGGCCAACTTGCGCTGTTGGTCCGTCAACACAATGCCGCCGGCGCGCACGGCGGCGAACAACTGATTGGTTTGCAGAACTTGGTTCAGGACCTTGATGAGAATGGTCTTCTTTTCCAGGGAAACTTGCTTGTCGAGGTCGGCAGCGGAATCCTTGATGTTGTCCGGGGCGTTGATTTGCTCAGCGCTCGCCGCAAAATTGCGAGAAGCGAGAAAATCACGGTTGGTGCTGAATTGGCTCCAGATGAATTGGGACATTGGCTGCGTCTTCGGGTCGGAATCGTTCTGCAACTTGGTCACAAAGGTGGAAAGGTTGGTGACGTCGCTGGCGGTAAACAGCGCCGCGGGATAATTCATTTGTGCCGGCGGCAAGCGGAAGACGTTGTGCAGGCCGTTAGCAAAGCTTTGCAGGCCGCTCGCCCCGCGCGGGCCCATCGCTGGCGTTTCGGTGGCCATGTAATTGATGAAAAAGCTGAAGATTCCCGTTTGCGCCGCCACATAGAAAAATTGCGCCACGACTGCCAAGACGAAATGCCAGCGCTTCCACAGCGGCCTGGCGACGGTTTTACCACCGACCGTTTCTACTTTGGATTCTTCGATGTTGTGCAGGTCCGGCACTTTGCTGACGATAAAAATGAAGGCGATGATGGCGACCACGACTGCGACAATCAGATAGGGTTTGTAGAGATCCGCGTTGCTGGTGATGGGTTCACCGGTGGCGGACAAAACAAAGAAACCGCCGAGCACCGGGCCAATCATCCAGCCGACGCCATTGCCACTTTGGGCCAGGTTGATGCGAGCAGCGCCGGATTCCGGTGGGCCGAGCACGGTGGTATATGGGTTGGCAACGGTTTCGAGGCACGTCAACCCCGCCGCCAGAATGAACAGGCCCAGCAGAAACGCCCAGTAAGTTCCGATATGGGTTGCCGGAATGAACCAGAATGCGCCCGCCGCCACGAATGACAGCCCGATGATGATAGCACCCTTATAGCCGAACCGGATGGCGAGCAGCCCCGAGGGGATCGCCATAAAGAAGTACCCCATGTAATTCGCAAACTGCACAAAGGCCGACTGCGCTTTGGTGATGTGCAGCGAATCCTGAAAGTGCTTGTTCAGCACGTCAATCATGCCGTTGCAAACGCCCCACAACAGGAACAACGACGAGACGAGCAGAAAAATAAACGCGTAATTCTTCCCGTCGGCGGTGCGAAACCAACTCGTGGATTTGGCGCCGGTTTGATTCGGATTGGTTGGGGTTATCATGATTTTAAGGGTAGGGAGGTGAATCTAAATTTCAAACACGGTCAAGGCAGAAGCAGTATGGTCAATTTCTTCGGCCCGTGCGCGCCCAGGACCAGGATGCGCTCAATGTCGCCAGTGCGGCTGGGGCCGCTGATAAAGGACATAAAACTGGGGAACTTGTCCTTGAATTTTTCCTGCACCCGTTGCAGGGCGGCGCCCAGGTCGGATACCAGCTGGTTCCGGCGGGCCAGCACCACGTGATGCGGCGGCAACACCGACAAGGCACGTCCGCCCGCACTGGGCGCCGACACCATCACGCTGCCGGTTTGTGCCACCAGGGCTTCGCACTCCGTCAGCCCGGCATCGCAACTTTCCAGATCGTCCACGGCGTATCCATGATCGGTTTGCACCTCCACCAGTCCCAGTTCCCGCACGACAGCGTCCGTGAGTTCACCGCGATGCCGGCCGATTTTTTTCCATCCGCCAACCGCCGCCAGCTTTTTTACATGTTGAAGGGCCTCGTTCATATTGGCGCACGCGCGGAATTCCGCCTTCAAGGCTTCCGCGTTCTGGCGGAACAAATCAATTTGTTCCCCCGGCGTCTGGCCGACCGGCGGCAACCATTTTTGCGGAGCAGCGGTAAACAGAGGTTGTTCCGTCGCGCCGGTGTGAAAAACGGGGTGTGGCGCGGAAACCTTCAACGCCTCGCGAATCCGACCTAAAATGATTTCGCGATTGGTCATGACGCCTTCCTTTCCCGCCAAAGCTCGCGGAAACTTTTTTTCGCCAACGGTGGGAACGAGCGGGTTTTCGCCCACGCGCGCACCGGGTCAAGAATGGTTCCTCCCAACCAGCGTTGCAAGGGTTGCGCGAGGCGGCCGACGCTCGCGGCGAATTGATAGAGCGCGGGGTGGCACATCATGCGGACGAAGCCGAACTGGATGAGCTTTTCGAGAAGGGTCGGGTGCGCCCGCACCGCGTTGCGCCGGTTGTGCAGCAGATGATGGTGTAAATTGATTTTGACCGGACAGGCTTCGGTGCAGGCGCCGCAGAGGGATGAGGCCTGCGACAGATGTTTCCAATCCTGAAGTCCGCGCAGGTGCGGCGTGATCACCGAGCCGATCGGGCCTTGATAAGTGGTCCCATAGCTGTGCCCGCCGACGTTTTTGAAGATCGGGCACACATTCAAACAAGCGCCACAGCGGATGCAATGGAGCGCGTCGCGCTGTTCGGCATCCGCGAGGAGTTCCGTGCGGCGGTTGTCCAACAGCACGACGTGAAATTCCTCGGGGCCGTCGGGTTCGCCCGGCTGCCGCGGCCCGCCGTAAAGCGTGTTGTAGCAGGTGATGGATTGGCCGGCGCCCGCCGTAGCCAGCATCGGCAGGAACAAAGCGAGGTCGGAAAGTCTGGGTAGCACTTTCTCGATGCCGACCAGGGCCACGTGGATTTTTGGGAGCGAAGTTGTAAGCCGCGCATTGCCTTCGTTTTCCGTGATGGAAATCATGCCGGTTTCGGCGATGGCGAAGTTTGCACCGCTGATGCCCATCTCTGCCTTGCAGTATTTTCTCCGCATGACGCGCCGGGCGACCATGGTCAGGTCCTCCGGATTATTCGTCGGCTCAGAACCCAGCTTGTCGTGAAACAGATCGCTGATTTGTTGTCGCGTGAGGTGCATGGCCGGAAAGACCAGGTGATACGGAGGTTCTTCGCGGAGCTGCACGATGTATTCGCCTAAATCGGATTCGGCGATTTCAAACCCGGCTTTCTCCAGCGCGTCGTTCAAATGGATTTCCTCCGCGGTCATGCTTTTGGATTTGATGACGGCACGAACCTGGTGCTGCCGGGCCACGCCGACAATGTAATCCCGCGCCGCCTGCGCGTCGGGTGCCCAGAACACTTTGGTGCCCCGCGCTTCGAGTTTGGATACAAACTCATCGAGATAGCGGTCCAGATGGTTGATAGCCTCCCACTTGATTTCCGCGGCCAGATCACGCGCGCCCGACCAGCTTTGAAAACGGTTTTTAAATTCGTCGCGTTTGGCGTAGTACCCGGAAAGCGCCTTATGAATCAAATCGCGATGGTGCAGGTCCGCAGTGTAGCGGCGCGCGGATTCATTAAATTCTTTGGCGTAAACGTTCATGTCTGCGCCAGCACTTCCGCCAGGTGCAACGTTTTAGTGGATTTGCCCTGCCGGTCCAGCACGCCGCGGATTTGCATCAGGCAACTGGAGTCGTTGGAAACCACATAATCCGCGCCTGTCCCCGTGATGGAGGCGCATTTGACTTCGCCCATGGCAGTAGAAATCATCGGGAACTTGACCGCAAACGTGCCGCCGAAACCGCAACAGGTCTCCGCCTCGGTCATTTCCACCAGCTCCAATCCCTTAACATGCTGGAGCAACTGGCGCGGTGCTTTTTTTGAGCCCAACTCGCGCAAGCCGTGGCAGCCGTCATGGAACGTCACGCGTCCGGGAAACCGCGCGCCGACATCAAGCACTCCCAGCCGGTTGACGAGAAAATCTGAGAATTCAAAGGTCTTTGCCGCGAGAGCCCGGGCTTCCGCCTCGCGCGGATGCCGGTGGAATAATTCGGGGTAGAAAACCCTGACCATCGTGGCGCACGAGCCGGAAGCAAGCACCACCGTTTCGGCATCCCGGAAGATGGCCATTTGCCGTTCCGCCACGACGCGCGCTTCGTCCCAATAACCGGTGTTGAACGGCGGCTGACCGCAGCACGTCTGTGCCTCGGGATAATCCACGGTGTGACCGAGCCGCTCCAGCACGTGCACGATACTCATCCCGACCTGCGGATAAAATTGGTCCACGAAGCAGGGTATGAATAACGTGATTTTCACACGGCCTTAACCGGGTCGGGATTTTTATTTGTAAAGCGGGCCGAAATTGGCGCACGCGCGAAAATCCGCCCCTTCGAGGTCGGCGGTGCCAAACGCATTCCAGGCACTGGGGCGAAAGATGTTTTCCGAGGAGACATTGTGCATGTAAACCGGGATGCGCAACAGCGACGCCAGGCTGAGCAGGTCCGCACCGATGTGGCCATAGCTCATGGCGCAATGGTTGGCGCCCCAGTTGTTCATCACGGTGTACACGTCCCGAAACGCGCCGTTCCCGGAAGTGCGTGGCACAAACCATGTGGTCGGCCAGGTCGGATTGGTGCGCTCATCCAGAATGGCGTGGACCTTTTCCGGCAATTCAATGGTCTCGCCTTCGGCAATCTGCAAGGCCGGGCCCAGCCCCTTGACCAGATTGAGCCGGCAAATGGTGGCCGGCATTCCGCCGCGCGTGCGGAAACGGCTTGACCAGCCGCCGCCAGGAAAATATTCCGTGACGGACGGATGCCAGGTCGTGGCGGCGAGACACTTTTTAGCTTCCGCTGCGGTGATTTCCCAGAACGGCTTCATGGCCGGCTTGCCGTCGACGGTTTGTTCACCGTTGCCGTCCAGTGCCGCCGGGCCGGAATTGATCAAATGCAGAAATCCATGAGCCGCCACGCCGGTCGGTTTATGACCGGTCACGCGATTGACGGCCGCCGGACTCCAGTAGGTCCGCACGTCGGCAAAGACCTGGGCAGTGTTGGTGAGCAGATAACCGAACAACATGCCTGTGCCGTTGAGGGAATCATTTTCCGTGGCGACGATGTAAGGCGTGCGCGGGCCGTTCCAATCGAAGGAGGTGTTGAGAATCGCCTCCATGAAATCGCCGTTGGGCAGATGGTCCGTCCATTGCCGCTGGCCTTGAAAACCGGAGGCGATGGCATTGTGCCCGTGGGCTTCCTCGCCAAAGCCTTTTTTCGCCAACCGGGGATTCCCGAGCATCAAGTCGCGCGCGATGAGCGCCATCTTCACGGAAATTTCCCATTCCCGGTCCAGTTGCGGGCGCGAGCGGGTGGTCTTCGGCGAATTGTAATCTTTGCCTTCCGGGCAATTGGCCTTCACCCACGCGATGGCCCTGGCGTATTCCGCGGCGTCAAAAATGCCGCGTTCGATGCGCCGGAAAAATTCCGACATGTCCACCGACTCGACGCGCATGCCGAGGTAACTCTCGAAAAACTCCGGGTTCACGATGGAACCAGCGATGCCCATCGAAGTGCCGCCCATCGCCAGATACGACTTGCCGCGCATGATGGCGACGGCCAGCCCGGCACGGCAGAAGCGGAGAATTTTTTCCTGCACGTCGGCAGGGATGGTTTTATCTCCGGCGTCCTGCACATCGCGGCCGTAAATGCCGAAAGCCGGCAATCCCTTTTGCGTATGGCCGGCCAGCACGGCGGCGAGATAAACCGCCCCGGGCCTTTCGGTGCCGTTGAATCCCCAAACCGCTTTGGGAATCGCAGGATCCATGTCCATCGTCTCGCTACCGTAACACCAGCAAGGCGTGACGGTGAGCGACAGACCGACACCTTCGCGCATGAATTTCTCCGCGCACGCGGCGGCCTCGGCAACGCCGCCGATGCAGGTGTCCGCGATGACGCATTGCACGGACTTGCCGTTCGGATAACGCAATTTTTCGCCGACGAGCCGGGCCACAGACCTGGCGAGGTTCATCGTTTGCAATTCCAGCGATTCACGCACGCCGCCCAATCTTCCGTCAATGGCCGGCCGGATACCGATTTTGGGGAGTTTCTTAAACAGTGGATTGTCCATAATCATCACTTTTTCCGAACTCATTTGGGCCTATGCTAGTCGGCCTCGCCACCGGCGGCGAACAAATTCGTCCCGGATTGAACAAACGTTCAATGCGGAAGGAAGGCTTGGAAGCGCGGATAAACATCGTCCCAGGCGCCGGGGTTTTGGGGTTTGAAAATTTTGGTTTCAAACGAACGCCGCACCAGAGCACGCCCTTCGGCCAGCGAACCGATTTCGCCGAGGGCATACAATTGCATGATGAGGTTCCCGATCGAAGTCGCCTCCACCGGCCCGGCCACGACGGTACAATGCAAGGCGTCGGCGGTAAATTGATTCAGTAACTGATTCTGGCTGCCGCCGCCCACGATGTAAATCCGGTCAATGGGTTTGCCGGTGACGTGCGCCAGAGATTCTTTCACGAACCGGTATTTCAGCGCCAGGCTCTCCAGGATCAGGCGCGTGCAGGCGCCCGGGTCGCTTGGCGCCCTTTGCCCGGTACGGAGGCAAAAGGCGGTCAGGGCGTCAACCATGTTTGCCGGGGTTTGAAAATCGGTTGCGTCTGGATCAATTAAGGCGGCGAATGGCCCCGACTGTTCAGCCTGAGCGATCAGGTCTGAGTAACCGGCGGAATTTCCGGCAGCCTCCCAGACGCGCTTGCTTTCCTGCAACAGCCACATGCCGGCTATGTTTTTCAAGAATCGTGTGGTGCCAAAAACTCCACCTTCGTTGGAAAAAGTGGCCTGATAACTTTCTCCGGAAATCGCCGGCCGGGCCAATTCCCGCCCCATCAAAGACCACGTGCCGGAACTCAAAAAAACCGGCTCCGGTTCCTCGGCGGGCATGCCGACGACCGCCGAGCCGGTGTCGTGCGCGGCGGGCGCGATGACCCGCAATTTTTTTGCGCCGGTTTCGGCTGCCAATCCGGGTTGCAGTTCACCCAGCAGGCTTCCGGCATCCACCAGTTTGCCGAAGATTCTTTCCGGCAATCCCATCACCCGGATCAGGTCACGATCCCACTCTTGCTTGTGCGGGTTCAGCAGTTGACTGGTGCTGGCGATGGATTTTTCATTCACGTCAACGCCGGTCAAAAAATAATGGACCAGGTCCGGCATGAACAGGAGCCGCTCTGCCTTTGCCAGGCGCGCCGGGGAGTTCGCCTCGGCCAGCAATTGAAAAAGCGTGTTGAAAAACATGAACTGGATGCCCGTCCGCTCGTAAATTTCCTTGCGCGGCATCCGCCGGAACGCTGCTTCCTGCATTCCTTCCGTGCGCCCGTCGCGATATTGAAACGGGGCGCATAACAATTTCCCTTCGGCGTCCAACAAACCGTAATCCACACCCCACGTGTCCACGCCGACGGACACGACGGCGTCGCCGTGTTTTTTCACCGCGAGCGCGATGCCCTGTTTGATGTGGGCCAAAAGGCCCTCAAAGTTCCAATGCCATCCATCGGCCTGCTTTAGGGGGTCGTTGGGAAAGCGATTCAACTCGGCCAGCTCCAGCCGAGTGCCGTTGTAACTGCCGGCGACCACGCGGCCGCTGCCCGCGCCGAGGTCCACCGCCAGACAGACATGGTTTCTGTTCGTTCCCATTCGATAAAGCAGGTCAGTCTGTAAATAACGCGCCCGAAATCAAAGTGGAAATTACTCCGGCCAATTCATGGCCGGCGTCAGGGCCGCGTATTGCGTTCGGCGAGTTCGAGCGCAATCTGCAGCTGCTGCGCCAGTTCATCCACAGCGAGTGCACCATAGAGCGAGTCGCGTCGGCCGGGAATAGCGACGACTGCCGAATCTCTGGCGTAACGGCGCATCAGAAGCCGGCGGTCCGCAGGCGGGAATTGACCTTCCAAGCTGGCAAAGATCGTGATGGTTCCGGGATACGGTCTGGGGATGTAGAAACGGCTTGCCAGAAAGTTCATGTTGGCCACAAAGCGCCGATATTGGGCAAGCGAACGCGGTCTGCGTCCCAGGCCGAAACCGCGGACAATCAGCCAACGCAGGATGCGGAAGGCATCTCGGACCGTATCGCGCGCGGGACAGTAAAGTCTTTCCTTCCAACCGGATTGCTGCCACCTCAGGATGGGATGAGGAGTATTTATCAACGCGAGCAGGCCGACGGGGCGGTTTTGTTGCACCAGCAGTTGCGCCAATTCCAAGGCCACCAGTCCGCCCATACAAGCGCCGGCGAGGAAGTACGGGCCAGTCGGATCCCGCTCGGTAATACAGGGCAGATAGCGCCGTGCCATTGCGGACACACGCATTAATGGCCAGCATTCTCCCTGAAGTCCTACAGATTGGAGCCCGTAAATGGGGCGATCCGGCAATCGTCGCGCCAGCAGGCCAAAGGCCGAGACATCACCCTGTCCCGTGTGAATCAGAAATAAAGGGCGCCGGTTGCCCTTGTCACGCAACGGCACGAGCGGGCTGGGTGACAACAGTGCTACCTGGTTGGCCAGAAAAGCGGATAATTTCTCAATCGTGCTGTGCTCTACGAGCGTGGAAGGCGGCAACGGGATGTTAAACCATTCCTCGATGCTCAGGAGCACTTCCACCGATTGCAATGATGTGCCGCCAAGTTCGAAAAAGTCGTCGGTGCGTGCAATCGGCGACAGATACAAAGCGGCCTCCCAGATCCGCTTCAAACGCGCCTCAATGGCATTGCGCGGAAGTTGCGCGCTCTGCAAGCTCGGTTTCTTTTCGGGTCGAGCGGGCCATTGCAGCGCCCGCCGGTCGATTTTGCCGCTGGCGGTTTGCGGCAATTTTTCCAGACCCACAAAAGCGCTTGGAATCATGTGCTCCGGCAATTGAACGCGCAACGCCTGCCGGAAAACTTCTGGTGTCGCATTCGCTTTATCGCGTGGCGCAAAATACGCCACCAGCCGCCGTTCACCGGCCATCTCTTCGGGCGCGGTTACCGCCGCTTCCCTCACCAGGTCCGTGGCTAACAGCGCAGCTTCAACTTCACCGAGGTGCACGCGCTGACCGCGAATCTTCACAGTCTGGCCCCCCCGTCCCAGATGTTCCAAAGAACCGTCGGGCAGAAAACGCCCGAGATCGTCGGTGATAAATGTCCGGATTTGTGGGTTATCCGGGTCGGCCTGGTATTTTTCGGCGGTGAGGCCCGGCTTGCGCCAGTAACCTTGCCGGAGAAATGCGCCGCGCACGGCGATCGTCCCCTCATCGCCCGGACGGACGGGCTGATTTCTTTCATTCAACAGTTGGACCCCCACGTCACGAGCGGTGTGTCCGACCGGTACGCGCCACCCCGGCAAAACGGTCTCCCGATCAATCATGAACGCGCTGACCAAACCGGTTTCGGTCGAACTGAATGAATTCATCAGGCGGGAGGTGCCCGGACAGAGTTGCCGGAAAATCTCCACATCGCTGCGCAACATCGGTTCACCGCCCAGCCGGACAAGCCGCAGGTTTTCAAATCTTCTGCCGCTCGTCGCCCGCGCAAGGTGACGGATGACCGTGGGGACGGAATGACAAACGCTGATGCGCTCTTCCCGGAGCCAGGCGGCCAGTTGTTCAACGCCCTGGGAACGCACGTGAAACGGGCATAACGTCGCCCCATTGAGCAGGGCGCCGAACATGTTTGTACCAGACGCCGCCAGGCTGCACGAGGTCAGCAACGACAAGCGGTCGTCCGGCGTAAGTTGGATCAGTTCGCGGTAGATGTCGGCGTGATGAAGGACGCCGCGGTGATTCTGCCATACGCCCAAGGGCGTGCCGGTTGAACCAGATGTGTACGTAAGCCAAGCCCCGCCTTCCGCGGAAATCTCCGGCAGAGTCCTGTTCGTGAGACTTCCGGAAGGGTTGCTTTCCGCCTCCAAAACATGCGGTTGCTCCGATGCGAGTAAATCCGCCAGGGGCCGGTTGGCCTCATCCGCCAGCATCAGTTGCGCTCCGGAATCCGCCAGCATGGAGGCCAGCCTTTCTCGCGGATGGCTCGGGTCGAGCGCCAGATAAAGTTTGCCCGCCTTGAGTGCGCCAAGAATCGCCGCCAGCAGCGGCGCGCCGTGGGAAAGAAACAGGGCGACCGGCTCGGGTTTATTCCCTGACCGGTCAAGAATCCACGCCGCCACCGCATTGGCGCGCGCGTCCAGCTCGGCGTAAGTCCACTGCCCATCAGCCGAGCTCACGGCAATTCGCTGGGGATAGCGCGCGACAATCTGTGCGAAACGCGTTGGAATGGATTGCGCGATGGCAGCGGCACTGCTCACGACAGCATTCGTTTGTTCAACACCATCTTTCGCAGCCGCGAATCGGTTTCCCGGATGGGATACACTTTCCAGGGCATGATCGCTTCACTGAAATCGGTCCGGCACACGCCCAGGTAACCGAGCATGAGCTGGAAGCGCGGTTGCACGGAATTCCGGCTGCCGTAATGAAAGCAGCCGGATGACTCGATGAACAGCACATCGCCGCGCCGGCCGCAGAATTCAATGACTTCCTTGCGGTCAGCCTCCGCGTGAACCTGTTCGTCGCTCAGACGATAGCCGTGTTGCTTCGTCCAGTAATTCAATCTTTTGCTGATGCGTTGCGAAACCCCGCGCGGCAGAAACGTCCACGGGCCATTCTCACGTGCCGTGTCGCGCAATAGCACCAGCACGTAAACATTCGGCAGCGAATAATAATCAATGTGGTAAAGCTGGCTGTCATGTGGCCGGCCCGGTTGGTCGTCGAACGCGGCGTTGGATTCCACAAAGCGAATACCGGAAGGCAGCGTGGTTGAAAGCGTCGGAACGCATTTCAGATAATCGGCCACCGGTGCCAGCACGTCGGAAGAGGTTGTGAAATCCAGAAACGACGGGTATTTCTCCAGATCGGCTGGCGTCCAAACGTCCTGAAAATAACTGCGGTATTTGCCGACTTCGGACTTTCGCGCGCCGCCGCGCTCGGCAATGATTTTTTCCGAATCCTCCAGCACGCGGTCGAGATGCGGCAATGACCCGGAGGTGTCGAGCGCCCAACCGTCCTGCATCTGGACGGGCGGACGTGTCAGCCCGCCATTTTCCGCAAGCAGTGCTGCCATCTGCGTTTCATACAATCTGCGCCGCCAATTGTCTTGTTTGTGAAATTTTATCCGATTGTAGAAATGCGCCAGCCGCATGGTGCGGCGGATACCCAACGCGGCCATGTGGTTCGCGTGCAGCCGCCGCGCCAAGGGACGGAACACCGCATCCAGTTTGGAGTCATTCATAAATCGTTTGGGTTCGCGTGTAAAAATGTGGGTCAGCTTCACCGTGCTCCGGCGGACCAATCCCCGACGCCTTCCATCCGCCGAACGGCAACGACGCATCTGCGCCGGCGGTCGCGGAGTTGAGTTTCAGGATACCGGCGCGGGCCTCGGCAAGAAATGTCTGCCGGAGTTTGGGCGAATGGCTGAATAGCGCCGCCGCCAGGCCGTGGCGGACGCCGTTGCACAATTTCAGGGCGTGGTCGAAATCGTCGGCGCGCTGCACCACCAGCAGCGGACTCATCGTCTCTTCCTGGACCAATGAAGATTCCGGGTGATCGCAACACACAATGGCCGGTTGCGTGTAGGCGCCGGCCTTCACCCACTGTTCCTCGGCGCGCTTTTTGAAGAGCAAGTCAACCCGGTGCGCTGCACCGGAGTCTTGCGCCGCCTGAATCAGGGCGATTTGTTCGTCGCGTTTACCTGTATGAATCACCGGGCCGATCTCCGTGGATTTTTTCTCCGCGTCGCCCCAGGCCAGCTTTTCGGCGGCCGTCTTGAGTCCACGCAGAAATTTTTCCACAGAGTTCTTCGGCACGATCGCGCGGCGATTGGCGGTGCAGCGCTGGCCGGCGAAACCAAATGCACCCCAGGCGATCCGCGCGGCAGCCTGCGGCAGATCGGCGTCGTCCCAGACAATGGCGGTATTGTTGCCACTGAGTTCGGCCTGCAAGGGCAGAAAGCGGCGGGCGCAGATTTCCTGGATGGCGTAACCGGCCCGCGCCGAGCCCGTGAAGGTTACGGCGTCAATCCGTTTATCCGCCGCCAGCCATTGCGCGGTCGTGTGGTCACCGGTCAACAGGCGCACCGCATCTGCCGGGACGCCGGTTTCGAGTAATAACCGCAAAATCGCCTTCGCAATCCTGGTGGCGGCGGGTGCGGGCTTCCAGACGACGGCGTTGCCGTAAACCAGGGCCGGGGCGATTTTCCCGGCGGGAATCGCCACCGGATTGTTCCAGGGCGAAACGATGGCGATGACTCCCGAGGGTTGATGGCGCACCAATCCGGCAGCCTCGCGCGTCTGCCAGGCAAAGTTCGCGGCGCGGCGAATGACGTCACGGACGTTTCCCGCCGCGCGGCGGACTTCTTCAAGGCCGTGCGAAAGCGGTTTGCCGATTTCAACGGCCATCATCCGCGCCAGATCCGGCGCGGCAACTTCCAATCGGTCCGCGACTTTTTCGAGTAACGATTGAGCTGAAGATGCCGGGCGCCGGCGCCATAGCGTCCAAGCGGCTTTTGCCGCGGCAGTCGCGCCCGCAATTTCATCCGCACCGGCAACGGGCACTTCGAACAGGACCTTTTTTGTTTCGCGCGGCGAACGATGGACCCATATTGACGGCTCATTGCCGTTCAGTCGCGATAACAGCGTGTTCACCGGTTCAAACTGAACGCAACGCTCCGCCAGCCAGCGGTGGACAGCAGCAGCGTGGATCGGGTCGTGGCTGCCGACGGCGTCTTCGGCAATAAAAACTTGCAGGCCGCGTTCGAGGCTTTCGGCGGCGGCGGTGCGGACACAGGTATGGAGGTGAACGCCCGCGAGAATCACCGCGTTGCAGCTCAACCGCCGGAGCGCCGTATCAAGCGTTGCGTTGGCAAACGCGTTGAAGCCGGTCTTGTGAACGATGCTTTCGCCCGTTCGCGGCCGCAGCCGATCGGGGGGCTGGTGTCCGCTGGTGCCGGCGACGCATATCCAGCGGCCGGTCCACTCCCAGTGTGGCAGCCGCCGATCTTTACCGCGGCGGATGGTGGTCCAGACATGAATGACCGGGATGCGGTGGCGACGGCAATAATCCAGCAACGCCGCTGCGCGGGCGACTACGGCGTCAACCGGCGGTTGGAGTTCGGGCGCCGCCAGGTGATCGTTCTGCAAATCAACAAGCAGCAGCGCAGGTTTCATGCTGGTTGCGAAATGTCTGCCGAACGCAGGACCTGCTCGGCCACCTTGTCGGCCATGGCGTTCGTGCCCAGTATCCGGCAGCCGGGCTCGGCCAAATCGGCGGTGCGCCAGCCCGCACGCCAGACCGCGGCGAGCGATTTCTCGATCAAACTGGCGGCGGCGTCCAAACCGAAACTCTCGCGCAGCAACATGGCCAGGGAAAGGATTTGTCCGGCTGGGTTGGCAATGTCCGCATTGGCCAGATCGCGGGCGCAGCCGTGGTTGGTTTGATAGACGCCGTGGCCGTGCGCGTCGAAATTGCCGGAAAAAGTCACACCGCGCGATGAGACCAGCGCACCCGCGACATCAGCCAGAACGTCACCGAAGAGATTCGGCGTGGCGATCACATCGAATTGCGCCGGATTCTGGATCAATTCATAGGCGGCGAGGTCAACGTTCACGAATGCCGCTTCGACTCCGTGCCGCCGCGCCACTGCCCCGCCGACATCGCGCCAAAGCGCGGTAACAGTGGGAACACCGCCCTCTTTGACTACGATATGCAATTTGCCCCGGCGATCGGCGGCGGCCCGCGCGGCGACTTCGACGAGCCGGTGGACTTCCGCTTCGCTGTAACTGAACGAATGTTCCGCGAACCGGCCCTTGCTGGTGGCCCGGTCGCCCCATTGGCCCTGATAAACACCGCCGGTGTTGTCGCGCACAATGAGCATGTCCACGTCTTTCAGGAATCTTGGGGCGATTCTGCCGGCGCACGCCAGTTCGGGCGCAGGTTGTACGGGAACGAATTTGCAGAACAAATCAAAACGGCGTCGCAAATCGTAAACATAGCGGCCGCCGCCGGGTCCGCTAAGGATGGCGCCTCCCAACTGGAAAATATCGGCGCAGAATTCCATGGTGTCCTCGGGCAGCCATTTGCCGCAGGACGCCACCGCTTCCTCGCCAATCAAACCGCCCTGCCGCACGTCAAACTTCAGTTCCGTCGCCTGTTCCACCGATTGCAAAACCTGCAAGGCGGCTTTAATGACCTGTGGTCCAATACCGGTTCCTTCCAGCGTGCCGATCAGCCGTCTCGCCGGGGAAGAGATACCTGGCAGCCCCAGGTTGGTCGCGGCCAAATAGCTCGTTAATCTGACCGGCTGGCCCTTTCCGGGTCTCGAACCGTTGGTTTGCATCATCATGGTTGGTGCGCAAGTTCTACTGTTCGCTCAGCGAAGCGGCAGAAGGTCCAGATCGATCCCTCTCTTTTCTGATTCAGCTCGGCCAAGCCAATTCTGCGGTGATTTTACCGAATGACAGTTTTGTGACAATGCAAAAGAATTCCGGCCCCTTACCGAATACACCGGAGGTCCGGCGGCCGCACCAGGCGGGGTTTTCGCATTGACTCCCGTTGGCGTCGGAATATTTTCCCGGCTATGAAACAGGCGAAAAGGAATTTCGCCGCAAGCCATTCAGAAAAAGGCATTGGCCCGGCGGAAAAAGTTCCGCCCTTGCAATACTCGATTGCCACGTCGTGGGACGACACACTGTTGAGCGAGTTGGTTTCGCTTAATCGAACGCACCGGCAAACGCGCTTCGCAGAGATTTACGGCGCACACCGGACCAACATCACGGGGCATGGCCGGCCGGCATACCGACTTCCGCAGGTTGACCCGGATGTTTTCGGGCGGCATGTGGGCCGTGCGCGTCAACTCGGCCTGCGCTTCAATTACGTCATGAACGCCCCCGGTTTTGGCGGGCGGGAGCGGGACCCCGGCTGGCTGCGCGAAGTTTCCGGTTTTCTGGCGTATCTCGCGGGCTGCGGCGTGAGCGGCGTCACCATTGCCCATCCGGTTCTCCTGCAATTCGTCAAGCGGGAATTTCCCGATTTCAGATTGAACGCCTCCCTGATCGCCGGAGTGGACACCGTTGCCGCGGCCAGACAATTCGAAGACCTTGGCGTGGACGTCATCAACCTCAATCCGTTCACCATCAACCGGGACTTTGATTCGCTGCACGCTATCCGTCAGGCGGTCCGCTGCGAGCTCGAACTCTATGCGAACATCCCCTGCCTCGACCATTGCCCGCGGCGGGTGGCCCATTACGAATACTCAGGGCGCGCTTCTCAAGAAACGGGCAACCCGGAAATCAGCCAGGACCCTTTCCTGATGCGTTGTTCGTACACGTTTCTGTCAGAACCGGTCGAACTCCTTCGCAGTCCGTTCATCCGGCCCGAGGACGTTTCCGCTTATCGCAAGGCGGGGATGGACATCCTCAAGCTCTCCGACCGGACCGAGTCAACCGAATTCCTTTTGGGCACGGCGCGGGCTTATGCGGAGGAGAAATACGATGGGAATTTGTTTGACCTCATTTTCAGGAGTGGCAGAAAAATCCGGGCCGGCCTCGGCCTGGCGCAACCGGGACTTGCCGCCCACGAAATTCCCGTCGTCATCAGGAACAGGGTTCTGGATGAGCTTGGCTTCATTAACCAAATCAAGAAACTCCGGGGCGCCGACCTGACGGAATTCTACCGGACAACCGCCGCCCGTGCCGTCGAGTTTACGGACCCGCAGGCCATTGATGGATGGCGGGCCGTGCTGCAAAAGCGGTTGGCCGCCTGACGCTGGCATCCGGATGTTTCTCCGCTCGACCCAGCTGCCGTAAGTCGCTATCCTGCCGTCTGTCTCACCACGAGGTGAATTATGGATGAACTGTTGAAAATTTTGCAGGCCAACGCAACCGAGTCGCGCGAAAACATCGCTAGGATGCTGAATGTCTCCGTTGCCGAGGTGAACCAGCGCATCGCCAAATACGAAAAGAGCGGGGTCATCCGCGGTTACCAGGCCATTCTGAATGAAGACCAACTCGAACTCGACACCGTCACGGCCGTCATCGAGGTCAAGGTCACGCCCCAACGCGAAGGCGGGTTCAACACGATTGCCGAACGCATCAGCCGTTTTCCCGAAGTGCGTTCGGCGTATCTCATGAGCGGCGCCTATGACCTGCTGTTGTTTATCGAAGGCCGCAACTTGCGCGAGGTGGCTGCGTTCGTCAGCGAACGGCTCTCGCCGCTCGACGGCGTGCTGTCCACGTCCACCCATTTCATGCTCAAGACCTACAAACGCCTCGGCGTGCTGATGGAATCCGGCCATGCAGAAGAAAGGCTCAGTGTCGCTCCGTAACCGCATCAACGCCACCGTGCGCGACATCCCGCGCTCGGGCATCCGCGACTTCTTCGACATCGTCAGCACGATGAAGGACGTGATCAGCCTGGGCATCGGCGAGCCCGATTTTGACACACCGTGGCACGTGCGGGAATCCACCGTCTTCGCCTTGGAGCGCGGGGTGACGCATTACACCAGCAATTACGGCTATCTCGAACTCCGCCGGGCGCTCGCCAAATACGTCGGCAAAAAATTTGGCGCCGAATACCATCCGGAGAATGAAATTCTCGTCACCGTCGGCGTCAGCGAAGCGCTGGATCTCGCCTTGCGCGCGCTGGTCACGCCCGGCGACGAAGTGCTCTACCACGAGCCATGCTACGTGTCGTATCGTGCCACCATCCTGTTTGCGCACGGCGTGCCGGTGGCGGTCGAGACGAAGCCGGAGAACGGTTTCCGGCTCACCCGTGCGATGCTGGAGGCGAAGGTCACACCCAGGACGAAAATGTTTATGCTGAATTTCCCGAACAATCCAACCGGCGCCGTCATGGCCCGGCAGGATTTGGAGGATATTGCCGCATTCGCCCGCGAACGAGACCTGCTTGTCGTCACGGACGAAATCTATGGCGAGCTGACCTACGATTCGCCGCACACGAGCATCGTCAGCCTGCCGGGGATGCGCGACCGGACGATTTTCCTGCACGGTTTCTCAAAGGCCTGGGCGATGACCGGTTATCGGCTCGGCTACGCCTGCGGCCCGGCGGACCTCATTGAGGCCATGATGAAAATCCATCAATACACGATGCTCTGCGCATCTTCGATGGGACAAAAAGCCGCGATTGAGGCGCTGGCCCGGCCGGAATCGGACATCGGTGAAATGGTGGATGAATACCGGCGCCGCCGAAATTTCGTGGCTGCGGCATTTGCCGACATGGGCATCGAATGCCACCGTCCGCTGGGCGCGTTCTACGCCTTTCCCAGCGTGGCGAAGTTCGGCCTGAAATCGAAGGATTTTTCGCTGAAACTGCTGCACGAGGAAAAAGTGGCGGCGGTGCCGGGCACCGCGTTCGGCGACTGCGGCGAAGGTTTCATCCGTTGCGCCTACGCGACCAGCATGGACAACCTCAAGGAAGCCATGAGCCGGCTCAAACGGTTCATTGCGAAACTTTAGAAGGTCGGGAGCGTGCTCAGCGGCCGTCAGAACTGCTGCTGCCTTGGTGGCCCCCGGAACGGCCAATGCTCAAAGGGGAAATCCTCGGTCTTCGTCAGGCATGACTACGGTGCGTTTTTCAGGCGGTGGAACGTTTGGCACGGGGGGCGGCTCGGCCTCGGGAGATTTCGCGGTCGAGTGAACATGTTTCATTGTGCCTGACGATTCTTTGGCGTCGTTCTCGTCCTTCGTCCTCGTCCTCGATGCCCCGTCCACCCCTTTTGAAGACGAAAACGACAGGGATTCCACTGCCGGCGGTGCCGCGAGTTCAGGCCGCGAGTGGACCCGATTGACCAGTGCCAGCATCGTGACGGAGGCCGCGGCCTGGCGTTCGGCTTCCTCGATGCGGGCAAACTCGCCATAGACTTCGGCGCGCGCCGGTTCGTCGCGCATCGGCAATTCCTGTCCGGCGCCCGTGCGCATGGCATAGAGGATCTGATAGGCGTTGATGGATTCAAGCGGCCGGGCAGGCACATAAGCGCCCTCGGCGCCGCCCACTTCGGTGACGAGCCGTGCGGCGAGCAACGTCTGCAAAATTTGTTGCGCGAGCCGGCTGGGAATCCCCAGCTCCGCGGAGATTTCCTGAATGGAGGCCGGCGGCAGGCCGTGTTGGAACCGCCGCCCAATGCCCGTCATCAGCCGCAGCGCGATGAATTCGCGTCCGCGCTGGTTCACGTTCTCAGCGAGTTTTTCCTGCAAATACACTGATCGGTTCTGGAAGGCATAAGCGACCTGCGCGCCGAAGAGCAGGATCAACCATGAAAAATAAAGCCCAATCATGAACACGGGCACCAGGCCGAGGCTGCCATAGATTTTGCTGTTGGAAAACACGCGGGAAACGTAGAGAAAGCCGAAGATGTTGTTCAAGTACCAGAGCGAACCGCCGATGACACCGCCGACCAGCGCCGCGCTGAAGTAAACCCGGGTGTTGGGCAGAATTTTATAAAAACTGGCGAAAGCCAGCCACAGCAGGACCAGCGGGAGGAAGTTAAAGACCGCCCAACTCAGCAGCGGCATGGATTCGACGAAATGCCGCACGCTGGCGAGCCGCGGGCCGGAGGCGAGAATCAGGCCGGCGACCAGCAACATGGGCACCAGCCCGACCGCAAACCAGTAATGTTCGAACCGGGTCAGCCAGTTCCGACTGCGGGTGACGCCCCAGACATCGTTCATGGTCTCCTCAATCCGGCCGAGCAGGGCAAAAACCACGAAGATCAACAGAACCGTCCCGGCGACCCCCAACGTGCCGCTGCGGGTGGTCTGGATGAATTCACGAATGCTCCGGGCCGCCTCCTTTTGTGCGTTGACTACGCGGTCATCAGGACCGGCCGTGGCCGCCATCAGGTTGGTTTCCGCCACGAAGTTGGTCAGGGCCGCCGTCGTCTCAGAATTTGTCGGGACTGAGGCAAGCGACCAGCCAGGGCTGAAACTCGTTGAAGCCGAAGCGGCGTTCGTGTTCGACACGGCGGGTGGAATGACGTCGGCAACGAATTTGTCAATCGCCTGGTAGATTTTTTCCTCTCCTTCGCTTTTGAGCAGGCTGCTGGTGATGCCGATGGCGACGGCCAGCAGGGGGATCAGCGCGAGCAGCGAGGTGTAAGACAACGCCGCCGCGCGAATCGGGCAGCGGTTGCGCACAAAACTTCTGACCGCCAGCGCCCAGAAGTGGACGAAGCGTTCAAGCCGGCTGAGTTCACCCTCGGCGCCGGTGTGAAGGCCGGTCAAAATTTTGATGAGACGTTCGAACGGCTTTTGGGCCATGATGCGCTGTCACGCTAACAAACCCGTTGGGCAAGTCAATTGGCGCGCACCATCCGCCTTCATTTAAATTTCGGCGCGATAAATCCGCTTTTGCCACCACCCGTTCGTCAGTAAATTGGCGTCGGGCGTCCGTAGCTCAATTGGATAGAGCTTCTGACTTCGGATCAGAAGGTTGCAGGTTCAAGTCCTGCCGGACGCGCCAGAGATTTACAGTCGAGGAAAAGCGCTAGGGGCCGGGGCTGGCTGCTTGATGGTAGGGTTGACCGGATTGATACAATTTGAGCAATTCTTCCGACCTCTCTGCAACGTCCTTTTGGCCGTGGGCCACCGCCAGCTCATAGGCTTTTTCGGCCAGAACAGCGGCATCGCTGAAACGCCCGGCTTCGGCGTAGGCCGCCGCCAGAATGCCGATCAAAGCAGCGTCCTGATTTTGAGTGAGTTGACAGGCCCGTTCGGCCAGCCGCACCGCCTCATCGCTCTTGCGCAATTTCGGGTCGGCGGCGGTCGCCCGCAACCAGGCGAGACTGCTCAGCGCGACCACTGAATTTGTGTCCTGTTCGAGAGCCCGTTCGTAGTGATTGATCGCGTCCGCCGGGCGTTGGTCATCAATCGAAACCTTGGCCAATTCCAGCTCATCCTTGACATATTCGTTGCGCAGGGCCTGATACTCGACGATCAGATTACTGACGTGTCCTTTGAGTTCGACGTTGTGCTTGCCCAGTTCAGATGGCGTGCCCCCGGTGGCCCGGAGATTTTCACAGATGCTGTAATAGCGCCCGGCGGCGATGCCAGTGGACAAGCCGATCAGTACAATTGTCAGCGGTACTAAAGCCGGAAACGTTTCGCGCAACGCCCATACCGAAGCCGGCCCGGCCGATGGTGCTTCGGCCGTGCCCGGCCTGAAGGATTCCTGCCACCGCTCACTCATCAGCATCAGGCTCATGGGCAGGATCTGCATGAAGATTCTGAATTCGTTGATTCCTCCGTATGTCAATTGTCCCGCCAGATAGATGACTATCACCGCCATGTAGGGCAGGAACCGTCTCCGCCAGCCCAATGCCAGAACGGCCAGCAGGGTTCCTGCGTTGACGAAAATGACGTGGTTAAGCGTCGGCGTCAGGAACGTTTTGACATTTCCAATAAGCAGCATGCGTCGGAACAAATCGAACAGACTCGTCGCATTGTTCATGGAAAAGGCGGCCACCTGCAAATGCAACTGACTCAACAGAAGTTTCTTGCCGACCACGTATACCGCGACGATGCCGGCAAAAAGCAACACCCGCTTCCACCAATGCCAGTGGCCGGCAAACAGAGCCAGCAGAGCGCAAACCAGGACGGTTTCCTTGAAGAAACACCCCGCGCAGGTCGCCAAGGCCATCATGAACATTTGCCGGCGCGCGAAGAAGAGTACCGCGAGCGTAAAGAACAAGGTGCCGGGCAGATCCCAAGGGTAAAAATACAGACCGGACGCCGGTGTAAAACCATACATCAACCCGGCAAAAATGCCGAGGCTGACGAACAGCGAATGGCGCAAGCCCAAAATGACGACCAGAAACAATAGAAACAGCCAAACGCTCTGATACAACCCGAACAGGATTTCGTATTGGCTGACGCCAAATTTGTTGTCCACGACCAGGAAATCGAACAGCCAACCGGAAAGCAACAGGCCCGATAATCGCCCTTTCCAGACGTCGCCAATTTTGTCCAGATGAAACCCCGGCAGCGAACAAGACGTGAAAACCCAGCCGTTCGTGTAATTGTTCGGGCTGCCGACGGCAAAATATTCGACGAGAAAATAGTACGTCACGCACAGGGAAAGCGCCACGAACAACTCGAAATACAGCAGTCGCTGGTTTGACCCGCCCGACTGGAAACCGGAATTGGCGCTGAATACACGCCAGCAATTCAGCCAGCCGCTTCTGAAGGAACCGGCTTTCAGTTTCGCCAGCCAGCCGTCACGGTCGCCCAGGTTCATGGTTAGTGCGAATGAACTTAAACACAGCGCACCGGGACGACAAGCCGCAAGCCTGCGCGGCGCCCGACCAAGAGAAACCGACCGGCGCTCCACCGAACACGCCGGGAAAGTTTGCGGCCGTCACCACAACCCTTGTGAACAAGTAATTTTTGTGGGCTGTTCGGATTTTGGTTACGATGGTTTCTATGACTGGCGCTTACGAACAACTGCTCGATGCGACGATTCAACACCTGGAGGATTTGAAATCGCGCGGCGTACGCCACATCGCCGTCTCGCCGGAAACGCTTCGCGTACTGGCGCAGCCGCCCCGGGAACCTCAAATCTCAAATCTCAGATCTCAAATTGGAAAGCCTGCGGCATCCGCGCCGATCGCTAGACCTGCAATTAAATCGGAAATCGGAAATCGGAAACCGGAAATTCCTTTGCCGGTCGCCGAGCAGGAAACCCTGCTCGCTTTGCCGGGCGAAACGGCTGCCAGCCAGGGCCCTCCGCTCGATCCCCAAGCCAAAGCTGCCGCCTTCGCCGCTTTGCGCGAACGGGCCCTGGCCTGCGTGAAATGCGAACATCTGGCATCCTCGCGCAAAAACGTTGTGTTCGGAGTTGGCAGCATTGACGCTCAAATCATGTTCATTGGCGAGGCGCCCGGCGCGGATGAAGACGAGCAGGGCGAACCGTTCGTCGGCAAGGCCGGTCAACTGCTCACCAAAATCATCCAGGCGATGGGTTTGCAACGCGCGGACGTTTACATCGGCAACATTTTGAAATGCCGGCCCGACACGCCGGGTCAATCCGCCGGCAACCGCAAGCCGACGACCGACGAAATGGCCACCTGCATTCCGTATTTGCATGAGCAGATTGATTTGATCCGGCCCAAAGTCATCGTGGCGCTGGGTGCGACGGCAGTGGAAGGACTGCTGGGCAAAACCCTCGGCATCACCCGGCTGCGCGGGACCTGGAAGACGTATCGCGGCATCCCGCTCATGCCGACGTATCATCCGGCCTACCTTCTCCGCAACCAGGCGATGAGCGAAAAACGCAAAGTCTGGGAGGACATCCTGACCGTGATGGAAAAACTCGGCATGCCCATCAGCGAAAAACAGCGGCGGTTTTTCCTGAAGGGTTGAACGAGTCGTTTTCGGTAGGAGACGAGGTGACGAGTCTCAAATACATTCAGAAAGAGCCGATTAATGAAAAGCCGTGAGCCTCCTTACGTCGGCTCCTACAAACGTGCCTCGGTTGTCATCGCTTGGGCGGTTTATGATTTCGCCCGTTCTGGGAGGCGCAAAAGCTGAATTCATCGACGCCGGAAGAAATCCGGGACTTTTATGAGAACCCGCCAGAATAATTTTGCGCCTTTCCAATTCGCGGATTGATTCAACCCGGTTTTCCGCTATAAACCGTCCGTGCTAAAATCCGTTTTCCAGCCGCTCATTCATTGGTATCTCGGCGCGCTCAAGACCGGAGGCTATCCACTCGTCGTGTTGCTGATGACGATGGAGAGTTCCTTCCTGCCGTTGCCCAGCGAAGTCATCATCCCGCCCGCGGCGCATCTGGCGTGGTCGGGCGACGGTTTGAACCTTTTCAATCTCCATCTCTCCGGCTGGCCGGCGCAAATCGGCATTGTCATCACCGGCGCATTTGGCTCGTGGCTGGGTGCAACCATCATGTATTGGCTGGCGCGCGTTGCCGGGCGGCCCCTCGTTTTGCGTCATGGCCGGCTTGTTTTGTTTCCGCCCGAAAAGCTGGAAAAGGCCGAGCGCTGGATGTCGCACTACGGTTCGATGGGCGTGTTCGTGGCGCGGCTGCTGCCGGGCGCCCGGCAACTCGTCGGCATCCCGACCGGCATCGCGCGGATGGATTACCGGTTGTTCACCTTGTTCACCCTGCTTGGCGCGACCATCTGGTGTTCGGTGTTGTGCTGGCTCGGCATTAACGTCGGCGCCGACATCAGCAAGGGGGAAATGCACCAGGTCATCGCCTGGGTTGGCGGCGCCGCACTTGTACTCGGCGGACTTTACTATTTCTTCGTCCACCGGCACATGACCCGGAAGCCCGAAAATCGAAATCCGAAATCCGAATAGGTTTACCGGCAGCCGTTTTCAGTCAAAGGTCGTGCCGAACCATTTCTGATAGAGCGGCCCGACTACCGGCATGGGCTTCATCTGGCCGTTGATAGCGGCGACCAGCCCTAGAATCCAAAGCACCAGCATCGCCAGCCACAGGGCCAGGATGCAGAGCCAGCCGAGGATGGGGATAAAAACGAGAATGACCTGACAAAACGCGACCGCGATGGTGGTCAGGAAGAAACCGAGCACCTGGCGGAGATGATACGCGCCCAGCTTCGTCTTTTTGTTCATGTGAATGAGGATGGCCACAATGAAGCCAATCAAGGTGAGGTAGGCGACGATTGCGGCTACTTTGTCTTCTCCACCGGTCGCCGGTGGCGGGGTCTGGCTTTGGTTGTCAGGCATTGGTTTCCTTTCGTTGGGTTCGACCGCTCAATACGCGGATTCCCCACGGTGTGCAAGCGTAAATTTCGCGTTGAAATTCCTTTGCGTCTTTGCGTCTTTGCGTGAAATTCAGGTGTGCCTGCGACCGAAACCATCCGCAAGAAAGTCAGCACGCTGCCGCACAAGCCGGGCGTTTACCTGATGAAGGACCGCTTCGGCACGGTCATTTACGTGGGTAAGGCGCGCGACCTGCGCAAACGCGTCAACCAGTATTTCCATCCGTCGCGGCGCCTGGGCTGGGACCTGAAATTCAACGCGCTGGTCGAGGCGATTTGCGATTTTGATTTCCACATCGTCCGCAGCGAGCCGGAGGCGTTCCTGCTCGAAGGCAAGCTCATCAAGGAATTTCATCCGCGTTACAACGTCAGTTTCCGCGACGACAAACGGTTCCTGATGCTCAAGGTGAATCTGAACGACCCGATTCCAAACTTCGCCTTCGCGCGATTCAAAAAGGACGACGGCGCGCAGTATTTCGGGCCGTTCTCGAATGCAGGCGCATTGCGCAATACGCTGGCGCTCGTCCGGCGGCAATTCAACCTGCGCGGCTGCTGCGCGTTCACGCCCGGAGGAAGCGACTATAAGCATTGTCTCTACGCGCATTTGAAATACTGCACGGCGCCGTGCATCGGCAATGTGACGCGCGAACAATACCTGGAACAGGTGCTGGCCGCCTGCGACTTCCTCGAGGGCCAGTGCGCCGAAATGAAGGAGCAACTCGAAGCTGAAATGAAAAAGGCCGCGGTCGCACGCGATTACGAAAAGGCCGCTGGCCTGCGCGACCTCATCCGCGACCTGAAGGAAACGACGAAGAAAGAACGAAAATTCGAGCGCGTGCCCTACACATTGCCGCTTTCCATCAATCCCCAGGATGATCTGGCGGCATTGGCGAAGGTCCTCGAGTTGCCGAAACCGCCGCAGCGGATCGAAGGATTCGACATCTCGAACATCAGCGGCACGTTTGCCGTGGCCTCGTTGGTCAGCTTCAAAAATGGCCGGCCCGACCGCGCCAATTATCGCCGGTTCAGAATCAAGAGCGTCGAAGGCCAGGACGATTTTGCGGGCATGGCCGAAGTGGTGAAGCGGCGCTACGCGCGATTGCTGCGAGAAGCGCGCGGTGAAAGCGAGGATAGAGAATTGAAGATGGAGGATGGAAATTCTCCCTCTCCGCGTTGCGAGTCTGTGAACAATGGGGAAAGGGCCGGGGTGAGGTGCCGTCCATCCTCACTTCCCGACTTGATTTTGATTGACGGCGGCAAGGGTCAGCTCAATGCCGCCTGCGAAGAGCTGAAGCAGCTCGGCCTGGGAAAAATCCCGGTCATCGGTCTGGCGAAGGAATTCGAGGAAATCTACCGGCCGGGCGAAAGCAAACCATTGCGGCCCGGCCTGGACCACCCGGCGGTGAAGTTGTTGCAACGCATTCGCGACGAATGCCATCGCGTGGCGAACAGCTACAACGCGCAACTGCGCATCAAACGGATTTCGGAGAGCGTGCTGGACGAATTTCCCGGCATCGGCGACCGCCGCAAGCAGGCGCTACTCAAAAAATTCGGCTCGGTCCAACGCTTGCGGACGGCAACGTTGGAACAAATTGCCGCCGTGCCCGGGTTCGGCGGCAAGGCGGCGGTCGAATTGAAAAAGTTTCTGGAAGCGCGCTCGGACGTCCGTTAAGGCCGCGCCCCGATGTTGACGGCAAAGTGCGAAAATCATTTTCCGCGGGAACGTCTTTTGCTACAAGCCAACGGCAGCCTATGGATTTTTTTGACCAGGAAACGCACGCCCAAAGGCGGACGCGTCTGTTGCTCTGCCTGTTCGGACTGGCCGTGTTCGCCTTTGTGGTCCTAACGTATCTGATACTGGCGATCCCCATCCAGTTTTTTTCGCCGGCGCTGGCAACCAGCATGACGTTTTTCCAGTTTATTTGGGCTCCACGCCTGGCCTTCTGGGTTGCGGCCGGCACCCTGTTTTCGACCACATTGGGTTGTCTGTACAAAATGCGCCTGCTCGCCGGCGGCGGTTCAGCGGTCGCGGAATTGCTCGGCGGCCGGAAGGTGGATGACAACCCTGCCAACCTGGACGAAAGACGTTTGCGCGATGTCGTACAGGAAATGGCCATCGCTTCGAGCCTGCCCGTGCCGGAAATTTACCTTCTCGACCGCGAACGCGGTATCAACGCCTTCGCTGCTGGCTACACGCGTGATGACGTGGCCATCGGCGTCACGTTCGGGGCGCTGAAGTTGCTGAACCGTGACGAATTGCAGGGAATCGTCGCGCACGAATTCAGCCACGTGCTGAATGGAGATACGCGGCTGAACATGAAATTGATGTCGCTGGCTCACGGCCTTTCCTGGCCGACGATTGTCGGGCGCGTCCTGGTGCGCGGCACGACGCGAGCCCCGGAAATCGGCGAATCCATTTTCGACACGGGCACCGATCCAGTTTTTCTGCCGACAGCACCGATCGGCGTTTTGTTTTTGACCATCGGTGGCATCAGTTCTCCACTGGTGCGGCTGTTTAAAAGCCTGGTTTGCCGGGAGCGCGAATGGCTGGCTGATGCCGCGGCGGTGCAGTTCACGCGCAATCCAGCGGGCCTCGCCGGCGCGCTCAAAAAAATCGGCGGCCTGTTCAAGCAAGGCCGGCTGGACTCGCCCTTCGCCGAGACCGCCAGCCATTTGTATTTTGCGAATTCGGATTATGAGCCGTGGTTTCAGTTTCTGTCCACGCACCCGCCGCTGGCCAAACGGGTTCTGGCGATTGATCCGGCGTTCGACGGCCAGTTCCCGCATCTCCAATCGCTGCCGCGTCCGCCGGTGGAGGATTCACAGGAATACAAATACGACCGCCAATATGAAGAAAGCGTCCGTCGCGCACGCAAGGAGGCCAAGACCCGTGGCGAACTGGAATGAAAATCACTTCGCCGTCACGACAACATAATTCCATTACCCGGTAGCAGCCGACGTCAGGAGGCTCCAATTAGAGGAAAATCAAAATCGAGATTGAGCCTTATCACTTCGGCTGCTACAAAACCCTCGTGAACGAACCCAATGTCAACCGCTCGTTCTATCTTCCCCGTCTCCCGCGCGAATATTATCAAGGCGATGCAGTTGTACATTGGACGCTTCCGGTTTCGCGACGCGCTCGCGGCTGGTTGCACGACTCGTTTCACGCTCCATTTCGTGAATTGTTGCTGCACGCCGCCGCGCGCGAAGGATTGTGCTGCCCGACTTATTGCCTAATGCCCGACCATCTCCATTTGATCTGGATGGGTTTGCGCTTGGATTCCGACCAACGCAACGGCATGGCTTTCCTGCGCACGCACCTCGAACCGAAACTTGCGCCGCAGAAATTCCAGCATCAGGCCCATGACCACGTGTTAACAGAAGACGAGCGCCGCTACGACGCATTTGCCCGCGTCTGCCATTACATCCTTCAAAATCCGTTGCGCGCGGAGTTGGTGACGTAGCCGGGCGAATGGAAATTCAGCGGTGCGGTCGTGCCGGGCTATCCGACGTTGCATCCATTGCAGGAAGATTTCTGGTCAACATTCTTGAGGCTCTATGCGCAGTCAATGAACCCCAATGCCAGCAAAATTTTCCGCCCCCTCATCCGGTAGCAGCCGGGGTCACAAGGATCCATCTGTTCGGATTTAGTCAGAGCCTCCTTACGTCGGCTGCTACGAGATTACTTCGCCGTCACGACGACATAATTCTTTTTGCCTTTCCGAAGGCGCAAGAATTTGCCGTGTTGCAGGTCACCGTCTTGAATTTTGTAATCGTTGGTCAATCCCGTGCCTTTGTTAACACTGATTCCTCGTCCGTCAATGTCTTTGCGCGCTTGGCCTTTGCTTGAAGAAAGCCCCGACAGGACTAAAAGTTCAACCAATTGCATTCCAATCAACTTTGATTTTTCAATTTCGATTGCATGCCAATGGTTGGACAAAAATTCCCAATCATCCAAAGTATAATCATCGAAAAGCTTGCCAAAAAGGATTTGGCTTGTCCGTTCAGCTACACCAGAAGCTGCCGGGTGAACGAGATTTCTCATTTCCCTCGCCAGCGCGTGATGTGCGATTCGGGCTTCGGGCTTGGCTTTATGCTGTCTTTCCAATTCCACGATCTCTTCACGCGACAAGAAAGTGAAAAATTTCAGATAGCGGATGACGTCGCGGTCATCCGTTCGAATCCAGAATTGGTAAAAGTCCTCCGGCGTCGTTTTGTTCGGGTCGAGCCAGACCGCGCCGGCTTCGGTCTTGCCGAATTTCGTGCCGTCGGCGTTGCTGATCAGCGGCAGCGTGAGGCCACAGACCGTTTTTCCCAGTTTTTTCCGGCACAAATCAATGCCGGCGGTGATGTTGCCCCATTGATCGCTGCCGCCGATTTGCAGTTCGCAATTGTGATCGCGGCACAGCACCATGAAATCGAACGCCTGCAACAGCATGTAGCTGAATTCGGTGTAGCTGATGCCGACTTCACGATCTTCCATCCGGGCGCGGACGCTTTCCTTGGCCACCATCTGGTTGACGGAAAAATGCTTTCCGATGTCGCGCAGGAAATCGAGGAATGAAACGTTGGCTGTCCACGAAGCGTTGTCCACGAGCCGCGCGGGATTCTGTTTCATTTCGAAATCGAGCAGCCGTTTGAGCTGTTCCTTCACGCTGGCGATGTTGCGGTCGAGGATTTCTTTCGTGAGCAACTGGCGCTCCTGCGTTTTGCCGCTGGGATCGCCAACCATGCCGGTGGCGCCGCCCGCCACGGCAATGGGATAATGGCCGAGCAACTGAAACCGCCGCAGCGCGAGCAAGGGCACGAGATTGCCAACGTGCAACGAATCCGCCGTAGGATCGAAACCGCAATATAGCGTGATCGGCTTGGATATTTTCTTGTCCAATTCCGCCGGGTCGGTGCAATCGGCGAGCAGCCCGCGCCATTTCAATTCTTCCAGAATACTCACGCAGGCAGGTTAAATCGCCGGGGTTGGAGTTCAAGCTTTAGCTTGTCATGGCATGGAGCGCCGGCATCTTGCCGGCGACCTGCTGATTCATCATTTTGGGAAATTGCCGGCTGGAAGCCGGCGCTCCGGGCGAATTCAAACAGCTGGGGCGTAAACTCCAGCGTACTTTGAACTTTAGCCTTCAGCCCCCGGCCTTTAGCCTTTTCCTGCAATGTCGCAAATGCTCAAGTCGTCCGGCGCGATGGCTGCCGCCACGCTCACCAGCCGCCTCCTCGGCATGGTGCGCGAAATCGTCTATGCCCAATTCATGGGCGACACTTGGGTCGCCGGCGTTTTCAAATTTGCCTTTCAAATTCCCAACCTGTTCCGCCGGCTGCTGGGCGAAGGCGCGCTGACGGCGGCGTTCATTCCCATTTTCAAGGAAAAGGAAAAAAAACACGGCGAAATTGAGATGTGGCGGGCGGCCAATGCGGTTATTTCCGGCCTGGTCATCGCCGCGTCGGTTATCATCGGCCTGGTGTTAATTGGGCTCTCCGTCGCGCTGGCGGCGCATCAGTTCGTGCCCAAGACGGAGCTGACGCTGCAACTGCTGCGCGTGATGTTTCCCTACATGCTGTTCGTGTGCCTGGCGGCGGTGTTCATGGGTATGTTGAACGCGCGCGGCTATTTTTTCATCCCGGCCATGGGCGCGGCGGCGCTCAATGTCGTCATGATCGCCTCTGTGCTCTGGCTGGCGCCGAAATTCGGGTTGGACCTGCCCAAGGGACAGAGGTTGCCGGTGCAGATTTTTGCGCTGGCTTACGGCGTGCTGGCGGCGGGGGTGGCGCAAGCCGCATTTCAATTGCCGACGCTCTGGCGTGACGGCTTTCGTTACCGCTGGGTTTCGCCGTGGCGCAATGAAACCGTGCGGCTCGTCGTGACCCGCATGATTCCGGGCACCATCGGCGTGGCCGCGTTTCAAATCAATGTGACGCTGGTAGGATTCCTCGCCGTCTGGGTCAACCCGCAAATCAACGCCTCGTTTGATTACGCAGTGCGCCTGATGGAATTGCCGCAGGGTATGTTTGGCATTTCGCTGGCGACGTATCTGCTGACAACGTTGAGTGCCCTGGCCGTGGATAAAAATTACGCGGAATTTCGCGCCACGCTGCGGCACGGACTGGGCAGCCTGCTCTTCGTCAATCTCATCGCCGCGATTTTGCTGGTCTTGCTGGCTGAACCCATCATCCGACTGCTGTTTGAGCACGGTGACAAATTCACCGCCGCCTCGACCGCGCGCGCAACGCTCGCGCTCCAATGCCTCGCGCCCGGCCTGATCGCTTTTTCCACGGTGAATATTCTGGCGCGCGCGTTTTTCGCGTTGGGCGACACCAAAACCCCGATGCAAATCAGCATCGTCTGCCTCTTGCTGAATTTGATTCTGGCGGTCGCGCTCATTTTGCCGTTGCGCCAGGGCGGGCTCGGGCTCGCGAACACGGTGACTTCGATTTGCAACGTGGTGCTGCTGGTTTTCGCGTTGCGAAAAAAAATGGGGAAGCTGGAAATGGCACCGTTGCGCGCCACATTTCCGCCGCTGGCCATCGCTGGCGCGCTGGCGGGAGTTGCCGCCTGGTTCGGCTGGCATTTTTGGGAAGATAAAATCGGCCACGCGACCATCGCTCTCAAAATCGGCGCGGTGTTTGTGCCGGCGGGCATTGCCGGCGGGATTTACCTGATGACGGCACTGGCCTTCAAAATTCCGGCGGCGAAGGAAATGAAGGAATTTGCGCTGGCGAAATTGAAAAAATGAATCCGGGAGGGACGGCGTGCCGCCGTCCACTATCAATTTGGGACGCCGACACAGCGCCCCCCAATATCAAATTTCCACCACCACCGTCCAGCCGTTCGCGCCGAACCGCGAGTTGAATTTTTCCACGAGCATTTCGGCGGCGGCGACGTTTTCCACGATGGCGAATGTGGTCGAACCGCTGCCGGACATGAGTGCGGCCAGGGCGCCGTTCGCGCGCAGGAATTCCTGGAACATCGCGAGCACAGGATACTTTTCCAGCGCGGGCGCCTCCAGCGAGTTGTACAATTCACCGCCGGCAGCGCGCAAATCTCCGGCCTGAAGCAAAGATACCAGTTTTTCCGCGCGTCCCGGCCGGCCGTTCAACGCCGCCGGAAAGCGCGCGAGGTTCTGGTACGCCCAGGCCGTCGCGATGCCGAAGCCGGGATGAATCAGCAGGAAGGCCTTGCCGCGTAGCGCCGCGAAAAAATCCAGCGGCCGGATTTGCTCACCGCGCCCGGTGGCGAGTGCCGGCCGGTTTTGCAGAAAGAACGGCACGTCCGAGCCGAGCGAAGCGGCGAGTTCGTGGAGTTTTGCCGTTGCCAGCGGCCGGTCAAACAATTCGTTCAGCGCGAGCAAAGTCGTGGCCGCGTTGCCGCTGCCGCCGCCCAGCCCGGCCGCCAGGGGGATTTTCTTTTGCAGGTGAATGCGGACCCCGTCGCGCGGGCGATGAAGCTTTAAAAACGCATCGGCCGCCCGATAAACGAGATTCCGGGAGTCAGCGGGCAACAAAGATTCATTGCAGGTGAGTTGGATTCCACGCCCGCCGCGCTCAAATTGGATGTCGTCAAAAAGATTGACCGGGTGCATGACCGTTTCGAGTTCGTGAAAACCATCCGGTCGCGGGCCAAGGATGTTCAGCAACAGGTTGACCTTGCAGGGGGATTTCCTTTCGAGCGCCATGGCGTCACAAAACAAAAACGCGCCAACAGGTGACTGCTGGCGCGTTGATGAAAACAGATTCAGGCACGATCAATTGCCGAATATCGTGAACCGACTGCCGGGGACGAACGGCGCGACATCGCCACCACTGAAACCGGTGTACGTGTCCGTGTCAAACAACGAACTCGCAGGCAACCCCGGCTTGTAGCTTGCCGGGAAGGCCGGCTGGGGCGAGAGATAGCTGGTGAACAACGGGTGGTAAGGCGGGAACGGAAAGGTCACAATTTCCACCACCCCCAGGCCGGTGCGCGCCAGGGTGCGGTTAAAGCCGCGCACGGCGCCGACCGTATATCCAGCCTCCGGCGTATCGAGCACCGCCGTTTGCTCGATGCTGCGGCGCATTTCGCCCATGCGGGCAACTTCAAGGACGTTACTCATGCCGCGACCGAGTTTTTCCTCCGGCCCCGCGCAACCGGAGGTAAGCAACACGACCAAGGAGACGATGGTGGGAAAAGCCATTACGTTTCGCATACGTTTTTTCAAGTTGACGACAGGAGCTTACGCCGAATCCGCCGGATGTAAAGCGCGTTTTCGGGTTTAGTGTCATGGCCGAGATTTGCCGTTCGGACCTTCAATGCCAATGCTGACGCAATAGCGGCCAGCCATATTGGCAGCCGGCCCATACCAGGCCCGCGAGCGCGAGCAGGCCGGCCAAAACAAGCAGGACCCGGCGGCGTGCTTTGGCGCGGTCCGGCTGGTCCCAATACCAGGCAATCCAGACGGTGATTTCGTAAAGCCCCTGCAACGGAACGAACATGATCAATTGCGTTATCGGTTCCGGCGTCGTCAGCAATGCGCCGAGAAACAGGTTGATGACAATCATATACCGCCGCGCCTTCGACAACGTGCTATAATCGAGGATGCCGACTTTTACCAGCGTGAGAATCACCACCGGCAACTCGAAGCCCAGGCCCATGCCCAGCATGAATTTGCAGACGAAACCGATGTAATCCTCCGCCCGCCATTGAAACGCACCGAAGCCGAGCCATTGCGAATAGAGTTGCGCCGCGGCCAACGCCACCGGCATCAACGCAAAATAACAGAAGGCTACACCCGACAGGAACAGGCCCACGCCGATGGCCAGGCCGCGATAAACGTATTTCCGCTCGCGCATTTTCAGTGCCGGAAAGACAAATCCGGCCACAAAGTAGAAAATGAACGGCGAGGCCAGCACCGCGCCGCCATACAAGCCAACCTGGAAGGCGACGACAAAACCGCCCGCCGGGCTGAGGTTGACCAGGTCAATGCGAGCGCGCTGCACCTCGGCGGCGACAGTAGGGTCCGGGTTGACGTGCCAGCCGAGCACGTGATTGGTGCCGAGGGTGAGCGGTTCGATTTCCACCGCCACGAACCGGTTCGTGCCCAGGTCCAGCAATCGTTGTTGTTCGGGCGTGAGCGGGAAGTTGCCAAGCCGGTTCGTGCCGAAACTCACCGCGACGATCTGGTTGGTGCCGGAGAAATGAACCCAAGCATGCGCCAACGGCCATTTGACAATCTGCACGACGTGATTGGCTCCGATCAAACAGAGCACCATGCCCAGAAACAAGGCGGCGAGGCTCTTGATGAGCACCCAACGGAAATCTTCGAGATGTTCGAGAAAGGTTTTGACCGGGCCGCCTTCGGCCTCGTCGGAACGCTCCGGTTCGTTATCGCCGGCCATGCCGCATTGCCCGCCCTTCAGGACTTCGGCGGATTGGAAGACTGCGAAACGGTCTGACCGGGCTGCGACTGGTCGTTCTTCACGGTTTTATTGGGCGAGGCAGTTGTATCGTTCCCAGTATTTTGAATTTCATCCGTCACCTCGCGCGCCCCTTTTTTGAATTCCCGGATGCTCTGGCCCAGACTACGGGCCAGATCGGGAATACGCTTGGAGCCAAAGAAAAGCAGGATGGCCATAACCACGATGACCCACTCCCAGCCACCGAGACCCATCAATGCAAACATGCTGTTCATAAGTTTTGTCGAGCCTCCCCAAGCCTACGCCCGCTGCGCGCAATAGTAAAGCAGCAAAAAGCCATGTTTTGCCGGTAGGGCGCGTCACTCCGTGCGCGCCGACAGCGCCGTTAGCGGCGGGCAGAGGACTGCCCGCCCCACCAATCAGGGAAAAAATTACACGCCCGATTTCGGGTGCAGCAGCACGAAATCGTCACGGCGGTTCTTCGACCAGGCGGATTCGTCGTGGCCGGGGTCCGCCGGTTGGTCCTTGCCGAAGCTCCGGGTTTCGATGCGCATCGGATCCACGCCCAGTTTGGCCAGCGCCTCGCGCGCCGCCAGGGCGCGGCGTTCGCCCAGCGAGCGGTTGTATTCCTCGGTGCCGCGCTCGTCGCAGTTACCTTCGATCAGCAGCTTGGCGCTCGGATCGCTGGATAACGCCTGGGCGACTTGGGCCAGGTTCGGCTTCTCGCTACTCCGGATGTCTGAGCGGTCGTAGGCGAAGTGAATCGTGTACGCCGCCAGCGCCGCGCGGTCGGGCGTCATATTGTCGAACGTCTCGGCAGAAGCCAGCGCTCCACCACCAGTTTGAACATTTTCGCCAGTATTCATCGTCCCGCCTCCTCCCATTGTGCCTCCGGCGCCCGGCTCGCCGACCTGCGGCGCATTTTGCCCGGGCAATTTGGTGATGCCTACGGGTTTGTGTTTGCAACCCGTCGTGGCGAGAGTGGCGGCCAGCGCGAGCACGAGTGGATAAATCAGTTTGGTCGTTTTCATAGTTTTGCTTTGGTTAAAATTTGGTTAAAGGTTCGTGAAATCTTTAAATCATCTCGCCCAAGCAGGTTGAGAATCGCTTCCCGAAACTCGGGCCACATCTTTGAATTGTTTCGTCGGCGCGTCAAGCAAAGACAGCGCGTACCGGTAGGAAGCCGAGCGCCGCGCGCAAATCAGCGTCCGCGAATTTGGCGCCCACGACGGGTCTTCGCCGCGCACCAGGATCGTGGCGTCGCCGCCGCCGGCCGGCACCACGCACACGTCGAATTCGCTCATCTGCGACGTAAATGCAATCCATTTGCCATCCGGCGACCAGTCCGGTTCCGTCGGGTTCGACACGCCGATGGTGTTGACAACCCGGACCTCGCCGCCGCCGGCGGGTACCTTGGCGAGCCGTCGCCGCGCATCGATTTTGGTTGCAAAACAAACCCATTGGCCATCCGGCGACCAGCACGGCGATGAATCTTCGCTTGTGCTCGTCAATTTTTTCAAGCCCGAGCCGTCGGCGTTGCAGACATAAACATTCGGGCTACCACCCTTACTCAGAATCATTGCCACCCGCGCGCCGTCCGGCGACACGGCGGCGCTGGAATTCAAGCCGGAATACCGTGCGATGGCCTGGCGCTGGCCGGTGGTCAGGTCGTGATAAAAAATGTCCGGGTTGCCGAGCTTGTAGGACGTGTAATAAAGCGCCAGCCGGCCCGGCACCCACGCGGGCGCGGCCACGATTGCGCCGTCGTGCGTGACGGCCTGTGGATTGTGACCGTCGAAATCGGCGACGTAAATTTCACCTTCGCCACTCGGCGCTTCGTCTTTGAAGGCAATTTTGGTCAGCGCGATGCCTTTGTCGTGGCGGGTGGCGAACACGATGTCGTCGGCAAACGCGTGGGCTTCGCGCCGCAACGACGCGCCGGTGTAGCTGCGCGCCAGGAGCGAACCCTTGCTGAACCGGTCGGTGACCCGGCCCTGCACGTTGTCGGCGTTGCTGCCGCTGATAAGGTATTGTGCGGCGTCGGGAGTGACAAAGCTGAAGCCCTGGACATAAAGATCGAATTTCAGAACTTCCAGGACTTCACCGCTGAAACCTTCGAGCGAAACCGGGGTTGGCTTTTCAATTCCTGGCTCCCAGGATTTTACAATTCTGATTGGCTCTTCGTTCTGTGCGAACGCGCCGAATGTGAACAGGGCGATTAAAATGCAGCAGAGCTTTGTTAAAATTGATGATTTCATCCGGTTGATTTTTTTGTCTTTGGTTCAAAGCTGATTTGGAACGTGTGTTGTTCCTCGTTCATCCCATCCGGGAACGGAGGGATAAATTGGACGCGTTCCAAAGTGGCCTGTACTGAACGGTCCACAGCCGCATTGCCGGATGGGGTGGTAATGCGGCTGGAGACAACCGTGCCGTCGTGTGCGATGGTCACCGAAACCAGTACGGTTTCATCGTCTGCGTTGGCGTCATTAGGCATTTCCCAGGCCTGATAATAAACGCTGGCCAAGACGTTCCGGTAACTGGCGTAAGACGGGCCACTGCCGTTGCCGGGCATGTCAATCACCGTGCCGGGCTTGAAGTTTTCCTTCAAACTTCGAATCGCGTTTTGGTATGCCTGTTGCCGCAGCCGCTGTTGCCGGCGTGTGTCGTCCTGCGTGGTCGTTGGGGTCGTATTTTTGGGCGCGTTGCGCGTGACCAATTGGGTATTGATTTGAATCTTCGGTTTTTCCGCCGGCTTCGGTTCCGGGGTTGGTTCTCTCACGACCGGTCTGACCGGTTCGGGCGTTTCGGTTCGCGGCGTCGGGGTCGGCGTTGGCGGTGTGGGTGTCGGCGCCGGCGGAGTAACCACCGGTGTTGGTGGTGGCGGCGTGGCGTCGCGCACGCCGCTGTTGAACGCCGCGTCAATCAGATTGGCCGGGATGACATCGAGGATCTGCAGATCGTCCACCTTGGGCTTGGGTGCGAAAAAGCCGGGCCCGACCACCAGAATCACTACCAGCAGCACGTGAATGCCCACGGTCACGATCGTGCATTTTTTCTGCAATCGGTTCATTTCGGTGGTTCGGTGCGGAGCGAGTAGCGCGTGATACCGTTGCGCTGGCAACCGTCGAGCACGGCTGCGACATTTTTATACGGCCCATCTTCGTCGGCGCGGATGTAAACAATCAAATTCTGGTTGGCGCGGAAATCCGCCGCCAAACGTGTCATCAATTCATTGAACGGCATCCGCTGCCGGTCGAGTGCATAAACGCCCGTGTTGCTGACTTCGACGGTGCGGATGTCACGCTTGTTGATGGATTTGTCCGGTTGCCCCATGCCCTTAGGGAGCTTGAGGTTGATGCTTTGTTCCAGCAACGGCGTGGTGATGACGAAAATGATGAGCAGGACGAACGCGAGGTCGAGCAGCGGCGTGATGTTGATTTCACTCAACGTCACCAGATAACTGCGCTGCGAGAATCTTCTCATAAGTCAGTCGAGCGGCAAGGGACGAGAGCCGGGGGTCGGACACGCGCCTTTAATCTGGCGCTCGACTTTCGACTTTCGATGCTCGACGGGTTTGGTTTCATTCTTCTTCGAGATATTCCGCTTCCATTTTGGAAACGAGTTCCTGCGCGAAATTGTCCAGGCCGACGGTGAACACGCGCAAATTGTGCACCAGCCAGTTGTAACCGAACATGGACGGAATCGCCACCAGCAAACCCGCGACGGTGGTGATGAGCGCCGCCGCCACGCCGGGGGCCATGGCGGCGAGCGTGGCCGCGCCTTGCGGCGCCTGCGCGATGCTGCCGAACGCGCTCATCACGCCCCAGACCGTGCCGAGCAGGCCCAGGAACGGCGCGCCGCTCACGGCGATGGCAAGCCAAATCAGGCCATATTCCAGTTTCAGCGATTCCTGCGCGACGGAATTTTCCACGGTGCGCTTGACGTGTTCCATGTTTTTAAGCGTGACGCGCTGCTTGCGCCGGTCACCACCGGGCCCGCGCAGCCGCGCGTCGAGCTGCGAGCAGCCGGCCAGGTAAACCATGAACAGCGGGCAGCCTTCGACCTGCAATTTGCGGTCGAAGATTTCCAGCACGGATTGCTGGGCCTGAAACTCGGTGGAAAAATACCGGTTCAATCGGAACGCGCGCCGCATTTGCAGGACCTTATACGTCATCATGGACCACGAGATGATGGAAAGCACGAAGAGACAGGCGATGACAGCCTTGCCTTCCGGCGTTGCCTGTTTCCAAACGTAGATGAGTTCCGCCTGATTCGAAGCGGCCCCCACGACGATACACACGTGTCCGTTCATCATGCCGACAATTTCGCTGGTCGTGAGGAACCGATGTAGCGGCCAAGCGGCAGGTGGTCGAGCTTTTTCCTGCCGCGCAGATTATTAACGGTCGCGCCGGGAAATGCCAAGCCTTTTTGCAGGAAAAATACTCCGCGCTTGCCCGCCGGGAAAAATGGCCTACAAAGAAGGCCTATGTTCCGCCTGCGTGGCCGAAGCCAGAACCGCGAAAGCCAGGAAACCCGCCCGGCAGGTGCCGGTGCGGCTTTCCGATGCGAAACCGCCGGCGTGGTGAAGGCCCGTCCGCGCGTCATCGGTTTGTTGCTGGCGCTGGCCACCTTGCTGGTTTATCTGCCGGTACGCCATTGCGGCTTTGTAAATTATGACGATGGCGATTACGTCACGGATAATCCCGTGGTCCAAAACGGCTTGACATGGGGCGGCATCAAATGGGCCTTCACGACCTGGCACGCCAACAACTGGCATCCGCTCACCTGGCTTTCGCACATGCTGGACTGCGAATTGTTCGGCCTGAACCCCGGGGCGCATCATCTGGACAACGTTCTCCTTCACACGGCCAATGTCGTTTTGCTTTTAGCGGTGTTGTTCCGGCTGACGAAAGCGCAGTGGCCGAGCGCATTGGTGGCCGCGCTGTTTGCCTGGCATCCGTTGCACGTGGAATCCGTCGCGTGGATTTCCGAACGCAAGGACCTCTTGAGCACATTTTTCGGGTTGCTGGCGCTGCTGAGTTACACGCGATTCGTTGAAGCGTCCACCGTCCACCATCCGCGGTCCAAGGTTTTTTATGGGCTGGCCTTGTTTGCCTACGCGCTGGGTTTGATGTCCAAACCAATGCTGGTCACGCTCCCGTTTTTGTTACTGCTCTTGGACTACTGGCCGCTCCAGAGAATGTCGGGCAAGACGGCGGCACCGGCCTTCGACTCCCGGAACGCGGCTCTCGGCCAATTGATTATGGAGAAATGGCCGTTTTTTCTGCTTACGGCGGCATCGTGCGTGATGACCTTTTCAGCCCAATCCCAGCGAGGTGATAACGCCGTCATTTCTCTCGCAAATGTTTCGTTGTCTTACCGCCTGTGCAATGCGTTGATGTCCTACGGACGATATCTGCTGAAGGTCATCTGGCCCACAGATCTGGCGGTTTTCTACCCCATGTCCGACCGGGTCGTACAGGTGCGGGTATTGGCCCTCGTGTCGGCGATGATACTGGTTGCCCTTTCCTGGATTGTCTGGCGAACCCGGCGGTCCTGCCCGTACGTGCTCGTCGGCTGGCTCTGGTATTTGGGCGCACTGGTGCCGGTGATCGGCCTCGTGCAAGTCGGCGGCGCGGCGTTGGCGGATCGATACTCATACATTCCTTCCATCGGCCTGTTCATCGCCGCGGCATTCGGCCTTCGGGATCTGGTGTACCGGGACCGTTTTTTCAAAATTCCCGCGGCGGCCGCGGCTGGTTTGATACTCGCCGGCTGTGTGGCGCTGACGGAAAACCAATTGCGCTACTGGCGCGACAGCCTGACGCTTTTCGGGCACGCGGTGGCAGTGACGAGGTACAACGATATCGCGCAGATCAATCTCGGAGTGGCACTCGAACAGGAGGGGAAAGGGGATGAAGCGCTCGCCGAATATCGCAAAGCGGAACGGCTCGCGCCAACGCGTTTTCAGGTCCACAATAATCTGGGAAACCTGCTGGACAGCATGGGCAAACCCGGGGAGGCATTGGCGGAGTATCGTGAGGCCGTCCGATTGAAGCCAGACCTGCCGCTTTTACATGATGGACTGGGTATTGTGCTCACTGAGCTCGGCCGGTTCAGCGAAGCCATGAATGAGTTTACCAACGCGGCTCGGCTCGATCCCACTTATCCCTGGCCGCATTTTGAAATGGGTAAAACGTTGTTGAAACAGGGCCGCGATTCCGAGGCGCTGGGCCAGTTCCATGAGGCGCTGCGGATTGACTCGGACAATTTCCGAATTCTGGCTTACACCGCGCACGTGCTGGCCGCCGATGAAAATCCGGAAATCCGCGATGGCAATGCCGCGCTCCTGCTCGCGGCCAAGGCAAATGCGCTGACCGGAGGGGCGCAGCCATTTGTCCTGGACGCGGTCGGCATGGCCTGCGCCGAAACCGGCGATTTTAACGACGCGCAGGACGTCGCACAAAAAGCCCTTGATCTGGCCAGGGCCCGCAAGCTGAAAAACCTTGATGGCCTCCAGCAACGGCTGCAACTCTACAAAAACCACCAGCCGTGGCGGGAATCGTTCCAGTTCACCAACGCGCCGGTGAGAAATTAATTCTGGATCAACCGATGGAGCACCCGGCGCACTGCCGGATTTTGGAGGACCCGCCGCGCCTGAAATTGTTTTCCCAGCCAGGGCAGCGTAAAAATCCGCCGCGCATCAAAAACTTCCGCAAGCAATTTCCAGTTCAAATGGGCGGCGAGGTCGGATCGATGCGGCGCGACGAGGACCACGCGCGTCCGGGCGCGGAAGCGTTGTGGCAGGGCCTCGAGTGTAAGCCGAACCTGGTTCACGGCCCCCAGCCGGTTCGGGCAGACGACGATCGGCGCGGCGCGCAAAGCAACGAGCACGTCGCGCGAATCGAAATTTTCGCCGAGCGGACTCAGCAAACCGCCGGCGCCTTCGATCAACACTACCTCAAACTGCTGTTGCACCGCGCGAACATGCGCGAGCGCGTTGGCGAGCGAGACCTGCTTCCGTTCCCGCCGGGCGGCGAGGACCGGCGCGACCGGCGCGCGGAAATGCCACGGATTGATGTCATCCAGCGCCAGCCCGCCGTTCATCGCGGATTGGAGGGCGCGGGCGTCGCCGCGACCGCCGGAGCAGATCGGTTTGAGCGCGGCCACGTTCACGCCGCGTTCAAGCAAAAACCGCGTCAGGAGTACGCTCAAGACGGTTTTGCCGACGCCGGTGTCGGTGCCGGTAATGAAAAGCATTCGCTTCATCCGGCATCATCAAAGCGGAATTGCCATCGGCATGCCATCAAAACCGTTGACGGAGTCCGGCGGATTCCCGTAAGCTGCAGGGCTCGCTGATAAGAGAATGTTGTGAACGTCACCGTTGAAAATCTGGCCCCGTGCAAAAAACTGCTGCGGGTGGAAGTGGACGCGCAGGACGTGGACGAGGTCTTCGCAGCCATCACGAAAGACTTCCAGAAACAGGCGTCGTTGCCGGGGTTCCGGCCGGGCAAGGCGCCGCGCGAGTTGGTGGCCAAAAAATACGAGGCCGACATCAAGGCCGAAGCCAAGCGCAAGCTCATCGGCGATGCCTATCGCAAGGCGTTGGACGAAAAGAAAATCGCCGTGGTTGGCTACCCGGACATCGAGGAAATCCAGTTTGGCCGTGGCCAGGCGCTGCAATTCGCCGCCACGATCGAGACCGCGCCGGAATTCCAAATGCCCGATTACAAAGGGCTGCGGGTCAAACGCGAGGTCAAGTCCGTCACCGACGCCGATATGGAGCGCGCGCTGGAATTGCTCCGGCGGCAGCACACGAAATTCGAGACGGTTGCGCGCGAAGCTCACCCCGGGGACATCGCCGTGGTGAACTACACCGGCACGTGCGACGGCAAGCCCATCACCGATGCGGCGCCGACGGCAAAGGGCCTGGCGGAGCAGAAGAATTTCTGGGTGGACATCGGGCCGGAGGCTTTCCTGCCCGGTTTCGCTGAAGCGCTCACGGGCGCCAAGGCGGGTGACCGGCGCGCGGTGAGCGTGGATTTTCCCGCTGACTTCGTGACGAAGGAGCTCGCGGGCAGAAAGGGAGTTTTTGAAATCGAAATTGTGGAGATAAAGCAGAAAATCCTGCCGCCGATAGACGACGCGTTTGCAAAGCTTTACGGCGCGGAAAGCCTGGAAAAGCTGCGCGCCGGCGTGCGGCGGGACCTGGAGAACGAGTTGAACTATTCGCAGGCCAAAGCCATCCGCACGCAGGTCGTCCGGGGGCTGCTCGACCGCGTGAATTTTGACCTGCCGGAAACGGCGGTCGCACAGGAGACGCGCAACGCGGTCTATGATATCGTGCGCCAAAATACCAAGCGCGGTATTACCCGGGAGATGATTGAGCGGCAGAAGGAGGAAATCTATTCGGCGGCGACGCACAACGCCAAGGAGCGCGTGAAGCTGTCATTTTTGATCCAGCGTATAGCCGAGAAAGAGAACCTGCAGGTGTCGCAGGACGAGATTTTGAAACGCGCGCAGTCGCTGGCGACGTTGTACCAGATACCGCTCGACAAATTCCTCAAGGATTTGCAGAAGCGCGACGGCGTGCCCGAACTTTACGAACAAATCCTGCACGATAAGGCGCTCGATCTGCTGGAAAAGAGCGCGGTCATTGAGGATGTTCCGCCGTCCGCCTCGCCGGGCAGCCCGCCCGGCTGAGCGGGCGCGTCCGGTATTAACCGGACAGTTACTTTCGAGCGCGGCTTGGGTTTGACGAACCGCGGCAGAAGCCGCAACATGTAGAGCACCATGAGACGTTTCAGCATCATTCTGGCTGCCGGCTTGACGGTTTTGGCAGCCGCGGCGCAGCCGGACACGAATGCGCCTGCCGCCACATCGGACACAAACGGGATCGCCACGATGGCAGATACGAACGCGGTGGCCGCGCCGACGGTCACCAACGCTGGGACCGCAACAACGCCAGCCAATTCCGCTGCTGCACCGATGGGCGCGAACGCCCCGGCCGCGCCAATGTACACCAATGCCGCCTCGGCGGACACCGCGACCAACGGGCGCGCGATGTCGCTGCAGGACTGCATCCAGGAAGCGCTCCAGCACAACCTCGACGTGCAAATCCAACGTTACCAGCCGCAGATCTCGCTTTATAACGTGCGCGCGGCCTACGGCGGTTACGATCCGACGTTTACCTTTTCCGGCCAGCACAGTTACAGCGAGCAGGGATTAACAATCCAGAACGGCCAGGTGATCGTGCCCACGACTCAGACGGAGAACAGTTTCAATTCCGGTCTCAGCGGTGGAACCCCTTGGGGCATGACCTATACGCTTGGCGGCGGCAATGGCATCAATAACCCCGCCTTTCTCTCGGAGTCGTACGGACAAAAAAGCCTCGGCACGTTTTCCACGAACTTTGACAGCTCCAGCGGTGCGGTGGGCTTGAGCCTGCAACAGCCATTGTTGAAGAATTTCTGGATTGATCAAACGCGCCTGAACATTCGCCTGGCCAGGAACCAGCTCAATTCCGACGAGCAAGGATTACGCCTGCAGATCATCACCAGCGTCACCGCCGTCGAAAACGCCTATTACGAACTCATCTACGCGCAGGAGAACGTGAAAGTGCAACAGGAAGCGCTGAATCTTGCCGAAACGCTACTGGATCAGGACCGGCAGCGCGTGCAGATCGGCACGGTTGCTGAACACGCCGGAACTATTGAGCAGGACGAAGCGCAAGTGGCACAAAGCCGGGCGAACCTGATCGCCGCGCAATACACGCTGGTCACGGGCCAAAACACGCTGAAAAGCCTGCTGACCGATGCCTATTCCCAGTGGCATGGCGCGGACATCCAACCAACCGTTCCACTCACGGCGCCGCCACAATCGTTCGATTTGCAGGGCAGTTGGAAGCGGGGCATGACCGAGCGGCCTGATTTAATACAAAAACAGTTGCTGGTGGAGCGGCAGGGCATTCAGCTGAAATTCGACCACAACCAGCTTTACCCGGAGGTTGATCTGGTCGGCAGCTACGGTTTTAACGGCGACGGGAAGGAATACAGCGACGTCTTTTCCCAGATCAACCAGGGTAACCGGCCGTTTTACAGCGCCGGCGCGCAGTTGACAATTCCCCTCAGCAATCAAGGCGCGCGCAACACGTATAAATCTGACAAAGTGACGTTGCAGCAACTGCTGCTAAAATTGAAACAATTCGAGCAGAATGTCCTGGTGGAGATTGACAACGCGGTGAAGAATGCGGAGTCCACTTATCAAAGCGTGGACGCGTCCCAGCAGGCGCGCATTTACGCCGAGGCCGCACTCGATGCCGAGCAGAAAAAATACGCCGTCGGCAAAAGCACCACCTTCACCGTGCTGCAACTTCAGAACAACCTCACGGCGGCGCGTTCGCAGGAAATCCGCGCTCTGGCCAATTACAACCAAGCCCTCGCCAATCTCGCCCAGCAGGAAGGCAGCACGCTCGAACGCGACAGAATTGACATTCAGGTAAAATAAATGCCGCGCTGGTCATCCAAAGCCGGGCAGCCGACCGACCCTACCAGAACTGCCAGGCATGTCGCCAGACCACCCAGACGCCCAGCAGGAAATTCGTGATGGCGTGCGCGGTCATCGCGTCCCCCAACCGGCTTTTGCGCAGCACCAGCCACTGAAATGCCGCGCCGCACAAAATGCCCGCCAGCCATTCGTTGTGTGAAAAGCCGAACACCGCCGCCGTCGCAAAAAACGGCAGCGCCAGGAACCGGTTGAACGGCACGGACTGGAAGTCTACTTTGGCGATGTAGCGGTAGAGAAACGAGCGGTAAAAAACCTCCTCCAGCGGGGGCACAACAAAGGTTGAACCCAGAATCCGCGTGACGATCATCAGCCAGGCGAGCGTCGAACCATCGCCGAATTGTTGGTTGGGGTCCCACAGAGTTGTCGCCTTGGCCTCCGGGCACAAAAAGCCCAAGCCAATTCGTTTCAGCAAGGGGAAGATGTAATCCTGTGAAAGCTCGTGTGTGTGGAGATAATAACGGTCAGCGCCAATCCAAATTACAAAGATGCCGATGCCGACGGCAACCGCTTCCCAACTGAAGGCCCAACGCATTTCGGTCACGAACGGGCGCATTTCCCGGATCAGCCACACGCCGACAAGCGTTTTGGCAAAGTAAAACCAGTAAGCCGACGCCGCGCCGAATTGTCCCTGGCAGAACGTCAGCACGAGGAAAATCACAAACGGCGCCACGCGGGCGGCCGCCGGCGACGCGGAAAGCACTTTTTTCAGAAAAGGCACGCGAACGGATGATGCGGATTTTTATTTGTCCAGGCTCAATTTCTTCTGTGAACCGTCGGCCTTTTCCAGGATGACCTCGCGGAGTGAAATTTCTTTCACCCGGAAATCACCGAGGTGGTCGCCCACCAGGACGGTCCTGCCGTCCACGATTGCCCAGGCTCCGGTCGCGGCATAGACAATGCCCTGCAACTTCGGTTCCGACTGCAGGGGTGGCGGCGGTGGCGTTTGTGACCGCTGCGTTGATGCCGGCGGCGGCGTTGTAGCGGGCACCGGCACGGGTGTATGAACCGGCTCGGAAGCGGCCGCAGGGCTCACCGGTTGCGCCGCTGCAAGTCTGGGTCTGCTGGCGGCTTCAGTCACGGCGCGGGTGAACACGGCCATTCCGATGAACAGGCACGCCGCTACAATCAGAAAGCCAATCACCCCCGGCAATATCCAGCCGACGATGCTGCCGGGGCGGGATGCAACCGGAAGCAGCCCTGGCATCTTTGCAACTGGAAGCGGCGGACTTTTCTGTTGTTCCCGCTGGGCGCGTTTGAGCGCGTCGTTGATCCGGCTCATAAATGGATCTTCCCTTCCAATTCGCGGATGGCGCGGCCCACCATCTGGTAGGTGATTTCGCCGCTTTGATCGACAAAACCGGCGAGCAATGCTTTGTCGCAGACCGCGTTAATCAGCCGGGGGATCCCCTGGCTGTAGTGGAAAACGCGCCAGACGGCTGGCGGCGTGAAATGCGGCGTGCCCTGGGCCCCGCCCTGTTCGAGCCGATATTGAATGTACTGGCCCACTTCGGCTTGCGTAAGTGGCGTGAGGTGGTAGCGCACAGTGATGCGCTGGCGGAGCTGGCGGAGGCGAGGGCTGTCAAGCCGATCGCGCAATTCGGGCTGTCCCAGCAGGACGATTTGCAGAAGCTTGCGGTCATCCGTCTCGATGTTTGAGAGCAGGCGGATTTGTTCGAGCAATTCCTCGGTCAAATCCTGCGCTTCGTCAATGATGAGTACGGTTTCCCGGCCTTGCTGGGCCTGCTGGAGCAAAAATTCGCTGATGGCCGTGATGGTTTCCAGCCGGTCGCGACCTCGGACGTCGAGACCGAATTCAGTCGCGATGGCCTTCATCAACCCGTCGGCATCCATCACCGGATTGAGGATGAGCGCGGTAGAAAATATTCCGTTGAGCTGTTCGAGCAACGCGCGGCAAAGGGTCGTCTTGCCCGCACCGACCTCGCCGGTGAGCTGCACGAAGCCTTTGCGCTCGCAGATGCCGTAGAGCAGATGGTTATAGGCCTCGCGGTGTTTCTGGCTGTGAAACAGAAATCGCGGGTTCGGCGTGAGGTCGAACGGCGCGTGTTTAAGCCCATAATATTCCAGGTACACACCCGCTACTTAGCAGAATTGACGCCAGCGGGAAACAAAAAGGGTAGGCCAGGCGTTCTGCTGGAAACCGGGTTAAAACCAGCGCTTTGTGGGGAGACAGTTCAGCGGCCAGTGATATTGCGCAGCGAAATTCGGGGGGACGCGGGCGCTACCCGGCCAGAATCTTCCGGGCCGCCCTGGCCAACGCTGCCACTTCCGCCGGCGTGCCGATGGTAACCCGCAAGTAATTCTGCACTTCCGGGTAATTGAACCAGCGGACGAGGATTTTTCGCTCACGCAATCTGCCCAGCCATTCGCGCGCCGGGCGGCGTGGCGGGTGCACCAGGATAAAATTGGTCTGGCTGGGAAAGACACGAAAGCCGAGCTTCGTCAGTTCGCGGCTCAGCCATTCGCGCGAGGCGATGATTTTTTTGAAGTTCGCGAGGTAATACGGCAAATCGCCCAGCGTGGCCACGGCAGCGACCTGGCCAAGGCCGTTCACGTTGTAGCTGTCGCGGATTTTGTGCAGTGCGGCGATGAGGTCGGGATGCCCGACGAAATAGCCGACGCGCTGGAAGCACAGCGAATACGCCTTGGAAAACGTGCGCGCCACAATGACATGCGGGTATTTCAAAGCCAGCTTCAGGGCGTTTTCCGCCGCGAAATCCACGTAAGCTTCATCGAGCACAATAACACCCTTTTGTGCGTGGCAAAGTTTATCCAGTTCCTTCGTCACATAACCGCGTCCGCTGGGCGCGTTCGGCGTTGTCACATAAGTCAACGCCGCGTCGAATTTCCAGACACCGCCGCGCCTCAATTCCGCCAGGCTGGGCAGGCTGAAATCCAGTTTGAGCGGCACTGGATTTTTCCGCGCGCCATGAATGTCCGCCAGCACCGGATACAGCGAATAACTCGGTGTGAAATATTGAACCGTCGCCTTTGCCAATTCTGACTTCTGACTTCTGACTTCTGACTTCGGCGCGGCGAAGCCGCGCACGGCCAGCGCCAGCAATTCATCCGAACCGTTGCCGACGATGATGTTGTCCGCGTGGCAACCATGCAGCCTGGCCAGTCTTTCGCACAACGCTTGGGCCATCGGATTTGGATACAGCCGCAACCGTCCGTCCGTTGCCGCCTTGACCGCTGACAGCACCTTCGGCGATGGCGGATACGGATTCTCATTCGTGTTGAGCTTGATCAACCCCTTGACCTTTGGCTGCTCGCCATAAACGTAGGGGTGCAATTCGCGCACCAGCCGGCGGATAAATCGAGACGAATTCTGATTCATGGCAAGGGCGGGTTAATCAGTTTCGTCGAAAGCCAGGACCTTCTGCCGGCGAACCGATTCAGGCAAAGACAAAAAATTCGAGTAGGTGACATCATCCACATCAATGGTCCCGATGTATTCCGCCGGTCATAAATCAACTTGGGACAACCGGCATTCAGGACACACCTTATAGATACAGACTTCTTGACCTTTGATTCGGTCGGCGAAATGTGCGCAAGCCGCACGAATCCTTGCGCCGTAAGCTATGTCTGCCAGTCTGCCCGATCCATGTTTCACCAGAACCGCTGTCATGAAATCCCAGACCGGATTATCCAAGCCATTAAAGTATCCGTATACACCGCCTTTTTCCCCGATGAACAAGAAACTGCCGTAAGAAAAATCACCGAGCCACGGATAGGGAAAATCCTTCCGACAATGTTTGCACCTGACGTGGTACGTAGCAACTATCATTAATGCGAACTATTTCAACCGTGCTTCCGCACTCTTTCCATGCGCACCCAGGCCTTCGAGCTCGGCGAATTTTTTCACGGTGCGCAGCGCTTTTCTGAGCGAGGCGCAATTATATTCCACCACACTCGTGCGGCGTTGGAATTGGTCCACGGTCAATCCGGCAAACGACAAGCCCGCGCCGCCCGTCGGCAGCGTGTGGCTCGGTCCGGCTACGTAATCACCCAACACCGTCGGCGACCACGGCCCGAGGAAAATCGCGCCTGCCGTCAGAATGCCCTCGGAGACTTTACGCGGATTACGCGTCATCACCTCGCAGTGCTCCGGCGCCAGCTGGTTTGCCAACGCTACGCCGTCTTCCAGTGATTTTACCTGAATCAGCCAGCCGTTATTTTGCAAAGCCCGTTGAATGAATTCACGCCGCGCGAGTTTCGGTATCTGCCGCGCGATTTCTTTCTCGACGGCCTTCAAAATTCTCTCTGAGGTGGTCACGAGCCAGACGCGTTCATGGCCGGAACCGTGTTCGGCCTGCGCCAGCAGATCGGCGGCAACAAATTTCGGGTTCGCCGAGTCATCCGCGAGCACGAGCAATTCACTCGGCCCCGGCAGCAAATCAATGGCGACGTACCCGACGAGCAGACGCTTGGCGGTGACGACATACGCATTGCCCGGCCCGAAAATCTTCTGCACGCGGCGAATCGTTTTGGTACCGTAAGCCATCGCCGCGATCGCCTGTGCTCCGCCGACGCGGTAAATCTCCTTCGCACCGGCTGAGCGCGTGGCAAACAACAGCGCGGGGTTGATACCCCCGTCGCGGCCACACGGCGTGCAGGCGACAATTTCCCGGCAACCTGCCGCTTTCGCCAGCGTGATGGTCATCAGTGCGGTTGAAACCAGCGGGGCTTTGCCGCCGGGGATGTAAACGCCGACGCGCTGGAACGGATCGAATTTTTCGCCGACGATTGCGCCGTGCGAATTCTTCATCTGCCAGTTCTTGAGCAGTGATTTTCTGGCAAAGGCAGCGATGTTTTTTTCGGCCTCAGCCACGGCCGTGCGGAGAGATTCATCGGCGGCGAGCGACGCATTGAACAATTCCGCCTGGGTGATTGCCAGCCGGTCGGCGGCGAGTTTCGCGCCGTCGAAACGTTCCGTGAATTCCAGCAACGCTGCGTCGCCGCGGACCTGAACGTCATCGAGTATGGCGCAGGTAAGCCGCTCGATTTCCGGATCAAACAGGCTGGATGCGGCGGTCACTTCACGGAGCTTCCTGGCAAAGTTCGCATCACTGTAGCGGATGACTTTCACGGCGTCAGTTTCGAGTTTTCAGTTTTCAGTTTCAAGTTCTGAAAATCTGTGTTTCATCTGTGTTTCATCTGTGGCTAAATAAACACATGCGCAATCCGATAATTGTCGCGCTGGACGTACCGACGAAGGAGGCCGCGCTGAAACTGGTGGAGCAACTCGCTCCAGTTTCAGGCGGGTTCAAAGTCGGCAGCGAGCTTTTTACGGCGGCCGGGCCGGACATCGTCCACCGCATCCGCGAGCGGAGCGCGCTGGTGTTTCTGGATTTGAAATTTCACGACATCCCGCATACGGTCGCCCGGGCGGTCGCCGCGGCCGTGCGGTTGGACGTTCAAATGCTTACGGTCCATGCCGCCGGCGGACGGGAAATGCTCAAGTCTGCGGAACAATCCGCGCAGGAAACCGCGTGGCAACTCGGCCGCACGCCGCCGTGGGTGCTCGGCGTGACTATCTTGACCAGCCTCGATACGGGCGCGTTGAGCGAGGTAGGCATGGATGCCAACGTGGACAACCAGGTGCGCCGGCTCGCCACCGTGGCGGTCAAGGCTGGCTTGCGCGGGCTGGTCTGTTCGCCTTTGGAAGTTGCCCGGCTACGATCGGCGGTCCCGCCCAATACACAACTGATCACCCCCGGCGTCCGTACCGGCGCGGAAAAGGCCGATGACCAGAAACGCACGCTCACACCGCGGGAAGCTATCAAGGCTGGCGCGGACTGGTTGGTCATCGGGCGCCCGATTGTCGCGGCCGAAAAACCGCGCGCTACTGCGGAGAAAATCCTGGAATCCTTGCAGCAGGGAAATTAAGCCGTCCAACCTACTGAATGATTTCCACAACCAGCGGAGTCTTAACCGGCCGTTTGGCAGAAATTTCAAATGCGGTTTTCAATCGCGCAAGAGCGACTTCCGCTTGTGCTTTGTCCGAGGCGTGAACGCGGCAGAGGGCCGCGGATTTTTCCACTCGCTCGCCAGGCCTGGCGATTCGATCCACGCCCACGTCATAATTAATGGCTGATTCCTTGGTGAGTCGGCCGCCGCCCAAATCGCGGACGACTTCGCCGATAATGCGCGCGTCACACTTGGTGATGTAACCGGATTTTTCCGTGCGCACTTCGGCCACAATTTTGGCGGACGAATCAAGCCGCAGCCTTTGGTTGAAGGCATCCAAATCCGCTCCTTGGGCGGCGAGCATGTCGTCCCATTTTTTGCGCGGCGCGCCGGAGTTTAAACTAGCTTCCGCGAGCTTGCGCGCGCCGACGAAGGATTTGGATTTTGCGGTTTGGACCAGCAGATGCGCGGCGCAATCGAGGACGAGTGATCGCAGGTCGGTAGGGACGCGCTGCGGCGCGTCCTGGCTGACCGGCAGGTCAGCCCTGCCGGATTGTGTTTCGAGAACTGCCACGCTTTCCTTCACCTCCAGCCAATTGCCGGCGGTGCGCCCCAACGGCATGTTCATATCTGTCAGAATCGCGCGGGTGTTGACGCCGCATTCGTTGCCGAGTGCAACCATGGCTTTCGCCAGCTTGCGCGCGTCGGCCTTGGTTTGCATGAAAGCGGCGCGGCCGAATTTGACGTCGAGCACGAGGGCGTCAAGGCCCTCGGCGAGTTTTTTGGAGAGGATCGAGGCCACGATGAGCGGGATGCTGGGCACGGTGCCGGAGGCATCGCGAAGCGCGTAGATTTTTTTGTCCGCCGGCACCATCAGGTCGGTCTGGCCGCAGATAACGCAGCCGATTTTCTGGACCTGAGTGACGATTTTTTCGGCGGGCAACAGCGTTTGGAAACCGGGGATGGAATCCAGCTTGTCGAGTGTGCCGCCGGTGATGCCGAGGCCGCGGCCGGAAATCATCGGCACGCGGAAACCGAGGCACGCCAGCAATGGGGCCAACGGCAACGACACCTTGTCGCCGATGCCGCCAGTGGAATGTTTGTCCACCAGCGGGCGCTTGTCCTTGGGAAATTTCAACACGTCGCCGGAATCGCGCATGGCGAGCGTAAGCGCGATTGTCTCGGCGGTGTCGAGTCCACGAAAATAGATAGTCATGAGCATTGCGGCCATCTGATAATCGGGAATTCTCCCGGTCGTGAATTCGCGGACAAAGTGCTGAATCTGTTCCGGCGCGAGAGTTTTGCCTTCGCGTTTCGCTTCGATGAGCGAAAGAAAGTTCATCGTCCAAAATCTAATTTTCGGCGGGATGCCGAAAGCAACCCGCGAGACGCGGACGTCAACCGACAAATTTTTTCGCCGCAATGCTGGCGTTGTGACCGCCGAAACCGAACGAATTGTTGATGACGGCGTCGACCTTCAGTTCGCGCGCGGTGTTCGGCACGTAATCCAGATCGCATTCGGGGTCGGGCACCTGATAATTGATGGTCGGCGGTACGACATCGTGCTTGATGGCGAGCGCGCAGACGGTCATCTCGACCGCGCCCGCCGCGCCCAACATGTGGCCGGTCGCGCCTTTGGTGGAACTGATGGCGATTTTTTTTGCGTAGTCACCGAAGGCGGTTTTGATCGCCAGAGTTTCGCAGGCGTCGCCCTGCGGTGTGGAAGTGCCATGGGCGTTGATGTAAGAAATGTCCGATGGATTCAACTGGCCGTGGCGCAAGGCCATTTTCATGCAACGCGCCGCACCTTCGCCGCCCGGCGCCGGCGCCGTCAGATGATACGCGTCGGCGGTGTTGCCGTAGCCGACAACCTCGCAATAAATTTTCGCACCGCGCTTTTTGGCGTGTTCCAACTCTTCAAGCACAACGACGCCGGCGCCTTCGCCCATCACAAACCCGTCGCGTTCCTTGTCAAAAGGCCGGGACGCGTGCTTCGGATCGTGATTGCGCCGGCTCATGGCTTTCATGGCGCAGAAGCCGCCGATGCCTACTTCCACCACCGTTGCCTCCGCGCCGCCGGCGAACATCACCAGTGCGTCGCCCATTTTGATGGCGCGCCAGGCCTCGCCGATGGCGTGATTGGCGGTGGCACAAGCCGAGCAGGTGGCGTAATTCGGACCGCGCAGGTCTTTGTCCATGGAAAAGATGCCGGAAGCCATGTTGCCGATCAGCATCGGAATCATGAACGGCGACAGGCGGTCGGGTCCACGGTCGAGCAGGATTTTGTGCTGTTTGGTGGTGGTGGCCAGGCCGCCGATGCCGGACCCGATGATGACGCCGATTTCGTCGCGGTCTTCCTTGTCCAATTCCAAGCCGGAATCGAGCAACGCGTGGTACGCGGCAAAGACACCGAACTGCGAGAACCGGTCGGTGTGCCGGATCTCCTTCGGCGAGGGGAAGGCGGGTGTGGGATCAAAGTCCTTAACCTCGCCGGCGATTTGCGTGTCGAATGGTGTCGCGTCGAAGGCGGTGATCCGGTCAATGCCGCATTGGCCGTCGACAAGATTCTTCCAGAAGACATCGAGCTGGTGTCCGAGCGGCGTGACTACCCCCAGGCCCGTGAGGACGACGCGGCACGATGTTGACTGGCTTCGCATAAAATCAAAAGGGGCAGATCAAGCTGGATCCAGCCGAAACTGCCCCGAAGTTTTCACGTCGCTGCTACTTTTGCTGCTGGTCTTCGATGTATTTGATGACATCGCCGACGCTCTGGAGTTTCTCGGCCTGTTCGTCGGGTACTTCGATGCCGAACTCTTCTTCCAGCGCCATCACCAGCTCGACCGTGTCCAGCGAATCGGCGCCGAGGTCTTCAATAAATTTCGCCTCCAGCGTCACCTGGTCCGCATTCACACCGAGTTGTTCGACAATGATGTCTTTTACGCGTTGTTCAATAGATTTTTCAGCCATGGGTTGCTCCGGTTTAAACTTTGCCCTGTGTCTATGCCATGAAAACCGGGGGCGTCAAGCCCCGAATCACAATTTTTTCAAATAAATTGGGGGCCGGTTACATCACCATCCCGCCGTCCACCGCCAAAACCTGGCCGGTGACGTACCGCGCCGCCGGGCTGGCGAAAAACAGCACTGCTTCCGCCACGTCCTCGGGCTGGCCCAGGCTGGCCAGCGGGATCTGTTTGGTGATGGCGTCCTTCTGTTCCTGCGACAATTTGTCCGTCATCGCTGTCTGAATAAATCCCGGCGCGATGGCGTTGGCGGTAACGCCCCGGCTGGCAAACTCGCGGGCGCACGACTTGGTCAGCCCGATGACTCCGGCCTTGCTGGCCGCGTAATTGCACTGGCCGGCGTTGCCGATCAGGCCGATGACCGAGGCGATGTTGACGATGCGGCCGGACCGCTGTTTGAGGAGTGAACGGCTCAGTTCCCTGGTGAATAGGAATGCGCCCTTGAGATTGATGCCCAGCACGGCGTCCCAGTCCGCCTCGCTCATCCGCATGAGCAGGCCGTCCTTGGTAATACCGGCATTATTCACGAGAATGTCCACCCGGCCCGGCTCTTTTAAAATTTGCGTGGCGGCGGCCTCAACGCTGGCGGCTTCGGACACGTTGGCGGCCACGGCCCAGGCTTTGCGTCCCAGTTTCTGGACTTCCGCCACCGTTTCTTGGACGAATTCGGTCTTCAGGTCCACCGCGACAATGTCGGCTCCGTGGGCAGCCAGTTTCAATGCGATGGCGCGGCCAATGCCCCGGCCGGCGCCGGTCACGACGGCAATTTGGTTCTCAAGTTGGTTCATATATTTCAGCCACAGATTAAACACAGATTGAACACAGATTCAAGGAGGCAAATTTTTATCGGTGTTTCATCTGTGAAAATCTGTGGCTACACCGAAATTGCTTTTGCTGTCGCCTCCAGGCTCGCCACGTCGGCGACGTTCAGCATTTGCGCGTTTTTGTCAGTGCGCTTCATGAACCCGCTCAGGGCCGTACCGGGACCGAGCTCGATGAACCGCGAAAAATCGTGCGCCAGCAAATAGCGCATGGAAGTTTCCCAGAGCACCGGCGAGGTTACCTGTTCGACCAGGCGCGAACTGATGCCGCTCGGCGTGCCTTGCGGCAACGCCGTAACGTTGGAGATCACTGGCACCGAGGGCGCCGCGATGGTTATTTTCGCCAGCTCTGCCTGCAGCCTGGTCTTGGCGCTTTCCATCAGCGGCGAGTGATACGCGCCGGCCACCGGCAATGCGATGGCGCGTTTGGCTCCCTTGGCCTTGGCCAGTTCGACGGCCCGGGCAACTTTGTCCGTCTCGCCGGAAATGACGAGCTGGCCGGGACAATTCAGATTGGCGAGCACCACGCCGGCTTCGGCGCAAACTTCACGTGTCGGCGCTTCGTCCAGGCCGATGACCGCCGCCATGCCGCCGCGCGTCGCGTCGCAGGCTTCCTGCATGAATTTGCCACGCTGGCGCGTCACGCGCAGGCCATCCTCGAAACTCATCACGCCCGCGGCCGCGAGCGCTGTGAATTCGCCGAGCGACAGCCCGGCGGTGGCGTCGAATTTTAAATCGGGCACACGCTCCTTGAGCAGTTGGAACGCGACCCAGCTCACCAGAAAAATTCCTGGCTGGGCGTTTTCGGTTTTGGTCAACTCGGCATCGGGACCATTGAAACAAATAGCGGTGAGGTCATAACCCAGTACGGCATTGGCGCGGTCGAACCAGGCCCGGGCCGATGGAAATGTTTCGGCGAGATCTTTGCCCATGCCAGCGGTCTGGGCGCCCTGCCCGGCAAACAACAATGCGGTTTTGCTCATAAAGGGGCGGAAATGAACCACGAAATTGACACCAAATAAAGACTGAAAAACCGGAAATATTCATCAACCAATCGCCATGCCAGCGCCCGTTTATGGGACGTTGAGCGTTGAATACTCGTTTTTCGATGTTTCCCGCTCACTTCCTTTGGTACGTTCCCATCAACTGGCCTTCGGCGAGGACGTGGCCGTTCGTCGCCTGGAGCAGCTCTCTTTTGGTGAGGCCGGGTGTGAGGTTAAGCACCGTGTCGAGCGCGTAAATTTTAAAAAAATAGCGATGCGGTTTGCCCGATGGCGGGCACGGGCCGCCGTAGCCGAGCCGGTGAAAATCATTCAAGCCCTGCATCGCGTTGCCGGTGATGAATTGGGATTTTTCCACGCCTTCGGGCAGTGCGCCCATGCTGGGCGACAAATTGTAGGCTACCCAATGCACCCAGGTGCCCATCGGCGCGTCGGGGTCATCGGCGATGAGCGCGAAACTTTTGGTGTTCGGGGGCGAGTTCGTCCATTGCAACGGCGGCGATACGTCCTTGCCGTCACAGGTGTACTTTGCCGGAATGGGCTGGCCGTCGGCAAACGCGGTGCTGGTAATCTGGATATTCATAAGTATTGCGGGAAATTTTGAGCGGTCCACACCGCCGGTCATAAGCAAGCCGGCGAGCGATGCGGCGGCGAAAATCATGCTGATTTGCGCGCTCATGCCCTGCTTTTAGCACAATCTGGCGCCGCGCACACGGAAAATTTCAACCCTCCCGTTTCAGGGAAAAGATTTCAGCCGATAGAATTTTACGCCGGCATTCGTAGCCGTGTCAGTGAATTCAAACGCGCCGATCGTATTCGTAAGATTGGTCAGCGAACCCCACGCGTTCAAAACGGCGGCGGTTTGCAGCGTGTAAGTGGCCGTTAGGCCGCTCATCACGAGTTTGATCCGATTGTCCGGTTGCCCGGCGATGGACTCGAATTTCAGCGGCGCGGCGTTGAAAAAATTCAGCAGGTCCGCCATGTAGGCGCTGCGTACGCCGGGGCCGCTGATGGTCTCGAACGGGAATCCGAAATAGACGACTTTACCGCCGCCCGCCGCGCCGTCATAGATGGTTCCCGCCACGCCGCTGGTGACGTTGCTATAGTTAACGCACGCGGTTGCGCCGCCGTTGACCGGCGTGATCAGATCGGGATAGCCGACCATGTAAATTCCCAGGGAGCCGTCGTCGAAAGTTCCGTTGGCGTAGCCGGCAAAAATCGAACTGGTAACGGCGGTAAAATTCCAGACGCCCGAACTGTCGGCGACGTAAGCGGCGTGAAGCTGGTTGTGGATGAAATCCCGGTCCGCCACGGTCGGACCGCTCGGCCGATCCAAATCCCATGCGATTTCCGCACCCGAGGTGAACAGATTTCCGCCGGCGGCCAGAAACGCGGTCACTTTCGCCTGTTCCGCGCTGCTGTAACTCTCGTCGGCGGTGGACTCGTTGCCGCAGGCCCAGATGACGTTGGGATAATTCGTCAGGGCCACGAGATCGTTGGTGATGGCAATGTGCTGGCAGGAATCGAACGCCACGCCGGCGGCACTCATGGCCTTTCCATGTTGCACCACGTAGTCGAACGAATTTATGTGGCGTGGCAGCACCCGGTCGTTGCCGCCGGTCGGGCCGGGTGGCACGTAATGTTGCGGGACGAAATCCTGTTTCAAATCCGTCGTGCGATCGAAACGATCAAAGGCGTTCACGAAAAGAATTTTCGGCGAATCGCTGAACAGCGGCGGGCGGCAACCGACGACGGCGGAGGGAAATGATTCGCCGCCGGCGTTCGCCGCGGTCACGCGGAAATAATAATCCTGGCCCACGGTCAGGTTGGGGACGGTGAAGTTCGTCGCGTTGCCGACGGAAATCGGATTGCCAAAACCGTAACCGTTGGTGGACTGGTAAATGAGGTAATTGGTCGGCGCGCCGCTATTTGCCACGCTCACCGGCGGCGCCCACGCCAGCGCGACCAGCCCGTTGGTGCCGCCGATGGCGCGGACGTTCGCCGGCGGTTCCGGCAGAAAAATCAGCGGCACGGGGTCATTCGTGTCGAACCGGTTCATGTATTTGACGATGGCGTGCATGGCCGCGCGGGCAACCGCGTTCCGCACGCGCGGATCCCGCAGGAGCGCCGCATCCGTGGCGTTGTCGTGGTAGGCCACTTCAATGATGGTGGCGTCCATTTCATCCACGAAATTGTTATCGCTGATTTCCCCGTAGGCGCTGGAATAGGTAATGTTCGTGCCGCGATCGAACCATGGGAATTCCAATGGCGGCGAACCGAGGGCGACCAGTTCATCGTTGACGGTCTGGCCGCAGATTTGCGCGAGCACGGTTTGATTTGGCGTGGGCACGCTGGTGATCAACGCCTCGACGCCGCGCACCGTGCCGTCGGCGCTTGCGTTCGAGTGGAAGCTCAGGTGAATCCGTTTGAACATCGAGCCGGATTGTTCGCGGTTCATCTCGGCGGACATCCTTCCCGGCGCGGACCAACTGTCCTGCTCGTCGTTGCCGCTGGTTTCGTAAAGTGAGGTGGACTGACCCTGGCCAAGATTGTATTGGATCCAATAGCGGCAGCTTTCGTCCTCACGCGGATAACCCGACACGCCGCTGCCGCGATCAATCGAACCCATCCCGTTTCCGAAACGAATCGCATCCGCAATGACCACGCTGCCGTTCGTCGTGCTGCGCAGATTGCTGATGACGACGGAACCGTTCGCGGCATTGGACCCGGCGTTGAAATAGTATTCGCCCAGATAAACCCAGCCGTTGCCAACCATGTAATGTGGGACGCGATATTGCGTTTCGCCGCCGGTGTGGCGAATGCGATAGAGCTGGTCGCCGCGATCCGAACCGGCCCGCACCCAGGTATAAACCGGATAATAACCCGTGGCGGGAATGGTCGGTGTGTAAGTGGCTGTGGCCGTCTCCGTGTCGCTGAACGAGGCAAAGCGGTACGGCACGTCGCCCGCCTTCCCGAAATAGTAGGTTGACGTGCTGTCGCTCCACGCGCCGGCGAACGACACGCCCGGGTCCACGTTGTCAATCACCACTTCGTTTGTCTGCTGGCCGAGCGGCCGCATCGAAGCGATAATCGCCCCGGCGTTGAAACAATAATCCGCGAAAAAATTCAACTGATCGAGGTTGCCGTAATCCTCGTTCATCGAGTTGAGCGCCGCGGGCCGCTGCAGATTCCAGCCGTTTGTGTACCACGTCCACCCGTGGCCGGAATTCATGAACACGATGCGGCCGGAGAGCGCGCCCACCGGCTGCTGTGCAGATGGTACTACCGGGCCGAAGGCCGGGGACACGACCGGAAAGTTTTGCGCCGGTTTCGCCGGCAGCGGCTCGCTCCAGTCCGGCGTGGTAGGGCGGTCCGACCATGTCGTCGGATTGTCGCTTTGTTCAGCCGGATTAGAATCGGCGCGGGCGAAGTTCGGCCCCAGGGCGAGCGCGATGGCGACGAGGCCGACAATACGGGGCAGCATGCGATAATTGTGACACGTTTCTGACACGCCGGCAAATGGATTGCAGGCCGCAGGGTGTTGGCGGGGATGCTGTCAGGCTCGCGGGTGGAACTTGCGATGGACGTCCCGCAAACGGGTTCCCGTCACGTGCGTGTAAATTTCGGTGGTGCTGATATTCGCGTGGCCGAGCAGTTCCTGAATCACCCGCAGATCCGCGCCATGCTCCAGCAGATGCGTGGCGAAGCTGTGCCGCAGCATGTGCGGCGTGATGTTACGCGCGACCCCGGCGCGGCGGACGCGATTTTTGATCCGCAACCACAGCGTCACCGCGGCAAACGGGGTCCCGCGTTTCGTCAGAAAAACATTCGCGGGTGAGCGTGGCGTGATGAGTTTGGGCCGCCCGGTTCCGAGGTAACGGTTCAGGGCAGCCACCGCCTTGCGTCCGACTGGCACGACGCGTTCCTTGTTGCCTTTGCCGATGACGTTGATGAAACCGGCTTCTAGGTGCAATTGCTCCAGCCGCAGGTTGCGCAGTTCGGCCAGCCGCAGGCCTGAAGCGTAGGCTAGTTCCAGAATGGCCTGGTCCAGCAGCGACGCGGGCGATTCCGGCGATTCGGGCGTCAGCAATTTTTCAATTTCGTCATTGGTCAACGACCTGGGCAAACGCTGCCAACGGCGCGGCAACGACAGATTCTCCGCCGCGTTGGCCGGCAAAAGATTTTCATTTTCGGCGAACCGATAAAACGCCCGGAGCGCGGCGATTTCGAGGTAAACGCTCTCGCTGCTCAGGCGTCTGGTGCCCCGAACGCTTTCGGGGTTCGGTTCGCCGGCGAGCGGGCGCTGCCGTTCGTGCTGCAGGAACGCCATGAGATGCTTCAGCTCGACCTGCTTCCAGTCCGTCAACCCCTGTTTGCCGGCCCAGGCGGTGAATTTATTCAGCAACGCGGCGTAGGTTTTCTGGGTGTGCTCCGCCTGTCCGCGCTCATGCCGCAGGTATTGCAGGAAATCTTCAACCAGCGCGTTCACTCTTTGGTCGGTTTGACGGTGTAATCGACGAACCGACTTTTATGCAGCGCGATCGTAAAATCAATCGTTTTGCTGTTGCCAAGTTGCGGGAAAGCGAAGCTGTAAGTATAGCTCCTGTTATTGCTGTTCCAGCCCCAGGTCCAACTGCCGAGATCGTTTCCTTGATCATCGGTCGCCTTGACCAGCGTCATGCGCATTCCCTCCGGCACGGAATCGGCCTGGATCTGCACGGCGCCTTGCGGCTGCGAGTCGGGCGCCTGGTCCGCAAACCGTTTCACCGGGAAAATTTTCAGGTGTACGCCGTTGAGTGTTGTTTCCGCAAAGCCCGGCCCGTTGCGCCCGCGCGGAGTGCTGTTCCAAAAATTCTGCATCTGGCCACTCTCCACCGGCACCTTCGGCGCCGTCCACAGTTCATCATCCGTGAATCCGGATGTGCGTGAAAACTCCACGCGCAATTTCCAGGCCGGCTCGTCCGGCCACAGGCCCCACTGGTAGAGCGTTACCTCCTCGTCGTTTTCCCAATGGCTGTTGCACCAGCCGCTGATGTGATTGCCGGTGGCGTCGAAGGTTTCAATCTGGGCCGGTTGCCAGTTGGTGGCGATTTTGCCATTCTGTTGAATTTGGAACGCCGCCAGCACGGCCTTGTTCATCGGATCGTTGGGCGCGTTGGGGTTGCGATTGTACGGACTCTTGGCACCGAAGACCAGCCGGGTTAGCGCCACGTCCAGGTCACCATCCGACTGCGTGTCCGGCAATGAATCGGGATACCAAGCGGGAAAGGAACCGCGCGCTGGATTGGAAACGACGAAGCCATCTTTGACCGTCTGTCGGCCGGTCCGCGGATTCCATTCCTGGATGCGCAGATAAAATTTGCTTGCGCGGCGGGGAAACGCGTCGAGCCGGATACCGACCATTTCATCGCCGGGCCGGGACTGGCGGGTGGTCATCATCCCAACACCGGCGCACGCGGTGTCCGACTTATCGTAGGCCAGCAGCTGGTAATTCGGCCACTGATTGCCCTTGTGCTGCTGTTCGATCCAGACGAACAGCGTGTCGTTGGTGCTGTCGAGTGTGCCGTTCCGGCGGTTGGCGCGTACCGGTAGCCGGTTCCCGGGAAAATTGTGATGCTTGCTGTAAGTGACCGCCACCAGTCTCAATTTCGTGCCGTCGCTCAGAACGACGGTCTGCGGTCGTAATTTCCACCACATGGCGCCAGCCACCAAGCCGGCCAACAAAATGGCCGTGCCCGTCCACAACCAGATTTTTGCCTTCATAAAACTATCATTTCAGCAAGCAAAGCGCTGCAAACAAAGAGCGGCATTGAATTATGTTCACACACCAGCCTGCGCGGAACCGGGGCAAGCCTATCTCTGGAAACAACTTTACGACCGATTAGTTGCGAAAATGTTCAACCCGGTTGCCATCTTCGTAACTATGAAATGGCCGAAAACCTTTGGCGAACCGTTGTCGGTCAGGAGAACAACGGTAGCTGCGCGCCGAGGGGACGGCGAAAGGCAGCGGTGGAGAGCCCGCGGCCATTGTCTTGAATCCCGGCCTTGCGCCGCGCCACCGCGAACATCCGACTGATTTGGTCGGCGAAAATACCCTCACCATGCATTCGCGATCCCCATTGCGACTCGTTCAGCTTCCCGCCGCGAATGGCTCGCACCCGGTTCAACACCTTCTCCTTCCGGTCGGGGAAATGCGTTGCCAGCCAATTTTCGAACAGCGGCGCGACGCCATACGGCAGGCGCACGAGGGTGTAGCCGGCAGCCGTCGCACCGGCGTCCGCCGCGGCCTGGAGAATAGCCGGCATTTCATGGTCGGTCAGACCGGGAATAACGGGTGCCACATTCACCCCCACGGGAATGCCGGCCTGCTTCAGCTCGCGAATTGCCGCCAGCCGCGCTTCCGGTGGCGAGGTGCGCGGTTCCATCACCTTGCGCAATTCGGGATCCAGCGTGGTGATGGACAGCCAGACTTCCACGGCGTTGCACCGCGCCAATTCGGACAGCAAATCAAGATCGCGCGTGACCAACCGGTTTTTGGTGATGATGAAAACCGGGTTACGGAATTCCGCCAACACTTCCAGGCAGCGACGGGTCAGTCTCAATTTTGCCTCAACCGGCTGGTAACAATCCGTCACGCCGCTCATGAAAATGACCTGCGGCTGCCATTTGGGCGACATCAGCTCCGCGCGCAGCAGTTCCGGGGTGTCTTCCTTGACCATGATTTTGCTCTCGAAATCGAGTCCGGCGGAGAAGCCGAGGAATTCGTGCGTCGGCCGGGCATAGCAATAGATACAGCCATGCTCGCAGCCGCGATACGGATTGAGACTGGTGGCAAAGCCGACATCCGGGCTGTCGTTGCGGGCGATGACGGTCTGGCTGTGGTCCTTGAAGAACTGCGTGCGCGGTCCTCGCGGACGGCCTCCGTCATCGTCATCGGGATTCCAGTCTGCATCGGGTTCGAGATGAATTTTCTCAAACCGATTCGGCGGATTTTCCGCCGCGCCGCGGTGGGCGGAAACAAATTGCTGCGTTCGCACGCAGATAACTTAATGCAGAGGCGCAAAGTTACGAGGCAAAGCTTGAAACGATTTTATCTTTCTGCCACAACATTTGCATCCCACCAATCTCTCAGACGCGGATTAATTTGTCTCCAGAAAATCCCGTGATAAGAGGGCTTTCTCGTTTCGGCAACAATTACTGAAACTGTTGCACCAACCGAGATAACAATTGTCACAGGCCAACCAGGAATTTGGGTGAAAATTTTTCCGATCGCCAAGCCGATAAAAATTCCTGTCCAAATCAATTCCAAACGGCGTGAAATTCTAAATACATTGCAAAACAAAAAGAAATGTCCGACTGCAAACGCAATTATGAAACTCGCGGGCCAAAAATTCTTCCCAATTGCTATTGAACTTCCAACGCCAAAAACCAGCACGATTACGTCTCGAACAGACAAGCGAAAACCGGGTGCAAATTCTGGCGTTGCGGCTTTCAAAGTTTTCTTCCCGTCAACCGCTCGTAAGCCTCCAGATACTTTGCGCTGGTTTTGGTGACAACGTCCGGCGGCAACAATGGCCCGGGCGGGGTTTTGTTCCAGTCCAGCGTTTCCAGATAATCCCGGACGAATTGCTTGTCGAAGCTCGGCTGGCCCTTGCCAGGCGCGTATTGGTCGGCAGGCCAGAAACGCGAGGAATCCGGCGTCAGCACCTCGTCAATGAGAATCAGTTGGTTCGGCGACGAGGCGTCGCCGCTACAAAGGCCGAACTCGAACTTGGTGTCGGCAATAATGATACCGCGTAGGCGGGCGTAATCGCGTCCGGCCCGGTAAATCTTCAGACTCAAGTCCCGCGCCTGCGTGGCAAGGTCGGTACCGACAATTTTCTGCGCCTGTTCGAACGAAATGTTTTCGTCGTGGCCGGCTTCGGCTTTGGTGGACGGCGTGAATATCGGTTCCGGCAATTCGGCGGATTCGGTCAACCCTGCGGGCAGCTTGATGCCGCAGACGGTCTGCGACTGTTTGTATTCCTTCCAGCCGGACCCGGACAGGTAGCCACGCACGATACATTCGATGGCCAGCGGCTTGGCTTTTTTCACAATCATCGAGCGTCGCTGCAAATCAGCGAGTTGGGCGGCGGGCAAACCGGCTAAAGCCGGAACTCCAAGCGGTTCATTCGCGCGGCGGAGCAGGTGATTCGGCACGAGCGACGCAAATTTCTCGAACCAGAAATGCGAAATCTGCGTGAGCACCTCGCCCTTGCGTGGAATGCCATTGGGCATGATGACGTCGAAAGCCGAGATGCGGTCGCTGGCGACCAGCAGCAGGGCATCGCCAAGGTCGAAGATGTCGCGGACCTTGCCGCTGCGGAGCTTTTTGACGCCCGGCAAATCGAGTTGCAGAATCGGTTCGTTATTTGAATTAGCCATGCGATGAATTATGAAGTCTCAACACCGGAATTTCAAAGCCCAAAGTCGCTGCGGAATTTATACCGATGCCTGATGATTGATTGCGTAGCGAGCCTGTAAATCATAAATGACTTACGCCGGTGCGCGCTGGATGAGTTTGACCTGCAGCGGGATGGTCGCCTGGGATTGGCCGTCGAGCCGGATGTCCACGGAATACAGGCCCGCTTCGGCGAACCGCAATTGCTGGATATTCACCACAAAATTGCGCGTGACGAACAGCGTGTCTTCGGGCAGTGCCACCGCCACAGGGAGCTCGATGGGCGGCATGATGGAATGGCCGTCGGCATTGATGAAGTTCAACGCGAGGCTGTGCTGGCCTTCATCGCCGGCGGTAAAAGTGACGCGCAACGCCACGGCGCATTGGGGATGCACGGCGGGCAGTTGCGGGGCATAAATCGTGTCGAACGAGCCGAGGAGATTGAGCTTGCCGTTATCGTCCGTCGCGGCGTCGCAGAGCACGGCCACTTGAATGTTCATCACGCCGGATTTAGCCACAAACCACGCAAGTTGGCACGGATTTCCTGCAAAAGAAATTTTCACTTGACATACATATAGACACTATGTATCGTGGTTCTATGATTCGCAAAGAACTGGTCGCAGCCTCCGCTGAGCCGCTGATTTTATCGCTCCTCGCCAAGGGCGAAAGCTACGGCTACGCCATTATTCAGGAAGTCAAAGCCCGCTCCGGCGGCAAGCTCCAATGGACGGACGGGATGCTTTACCCGGTCTTGCACCGGATGGAACGGCGGGGATTGATCAAATCGCGCTGGGGCGAGAGCGAGACCGGCCGGAAGCGGAAATATTATTCGCTCAAAAAAGACGGCAAGCTGGCGATGAGCCGGCACCATGAACAATGGTTGCTGGTTCATGGAGTTTTATCCGGCCTGCGAAAGGAGCAATATGTTTGACCTCGAAAAATCCATCGTCGAATGGCGGAAGCAAATGCTGGCCGCCGGAATCAAATCGCCGGTGCCGCTGGAGGAGTTGGAAATTCATTTGCGCGAGGAAATCGAGCGGCAGGTGAGGTTGGGTATGAGTTTGCGAGACGCCTTTGAAACCGCCTCCGGAAAAATGGGCCGGCCCCGGGAGCTGAAAACCGAATTCAAAAAAATTTCGGTCCCGGTGGAAATTCGATTCGTCAAACTCGCGGACATCGCCTGCGGTGTGGTTGGGTTGTTTTTTTTGCTGTGGACGGCGTATGTCGCCCTGTTCATCCACGAAGCAAATTGGGCCAGCCGGGCCTTTGGCTTGCTTGCGGTCGCCGCGACTATTTTGATCTGGCGTCACGCCGGCAGATTTCTTCCGGCCATTCGTCAGCCGAAAGTTCGTGCGGCAGCCGGACTTGCCGCGTGTGTTGTCGGGTTTGGTGGGACGCTGATGTTTATTCGCCAGGTTCTGCCGGGCCTCTTTATCGTATCGGCGCCAGCCGATTTCTCCGTAAACCGACTGCTTGTTTCCTTTGTCGTCGCCTGGACGGCGATGGCGATTCTGGGAGCAATTGCTTTCCGGCTCGATGAAGCCGCCGGCAAAACCGAAAGTCAGCATGTTTGACCTTGAACCAGCCATTGCGAACTGGCGCCGGCAAATGCTCGCCGCTGGAATCAAAACGCCCGTGCCGCTGGAAGAATTGGAACTGCATTTGCGGGAGGAAATCGAGAGACAAATAAAGTCTGGGCTGGACGGGCCGCGAGCATTTGAGATTTCCGTCGCGCGAATCGGCGAAGCCGTTTTGATTGGAACGGAGTTCAAAAAAATTTCGACACCGGAGAAAATTATGATTCGAATCGTTGCAATGCTTGCCGCCATTTTCGGCACAGTGCTGGGCGGTGCCATGGTCTTGCCGGCACTGGGACTGTGGCGCGACCGCGGAATTTTACACGCGGAGCCATTGTTTACGGGCTGTGCGCTGGCAGCCATCGCGGGTTGCGCAGTGATTTATGGAGTGGCCAGGTATCGTGAAACGCGTGGACGCAAACTGGTCACCTTGTTTCTGGTTCTCGCCGGGAGTTTTTACGTGGTGCCGCTCGTTCAAGCTTTTTTATTCCACAAAGCCGATTTGGCGGGATGGATATTTTGCGCCACTCTTGCCGCAGCATCCGTTTTGTTCTACGGCAGTTGTTTGCGTCGCATCTGGAGTTTTAATTCCCCACCAACCAGCAAAAGCCGATGAATAATTGAAAGACCGATGTTTAATCTCGAACAATCAATCGCGGACTGGCGGCGGCAAATGCTGACTGCCGGGATCAAAGCGCCGGTGCCACTGGAGGAATTGGAAATTCATTTGCGCGAGGACGTGGAGCGGGAGGTGCGAATGGGATCGGATGCGCAAGAGGCTTTTAGAATTTCTGTCCGGCGAATTGGTCAACCCGAAACTCTCATGAGTGAATTCAAAAAAGCAGGTGCCCCGATGGAACTGCAAAAGTTCATGGATCTGGCAGGCGTCATTTGTGTTGCCGTCGCAATATTTTGTCCGCTGTTCGTCTTCCTTCCTTTTCTTTTGGCCCACGAATTAGGTTTGATGACGAAAATGCTGGGATTAACGGTATATGCCACAACCGTTGCCACAATTGTTTTAAGCTGGAGATATAGCCATAAGCTTCTTCCGGTTATCCACAACCGACTGCTTAGAAGAGCCGTTGGCGTTGTGTGTTATGCCGGATGCCTGCTTTGGATTCGATTCGGCATATTCCATTTTTCACCTGGAGGCTTGCCCCCCCGAAACATTTTTCTACCTCTGTTTATTTTTGGATTGGAATGGACGCTGGTAGCGGCGCTTGGCGGTGTCGGTCATGGGTTGGAAAAAGCTGCGGGCAGACAAAACGCAATGACCGGAAGGTAAAAAGGAAACAATATGTTCAGCCTCGAACAAGCAATCAAAGAATGGCGACAGCAAATGCTGGCTGCCGGGATTACCGATCCATCAATGCTGGACGAACTGGAAAACCATCTGTGCGAAGAAATCAAGCAGCAGGTGAACTCAGGGTTGAGCGTGCGGCGGGCGTTCGACGCGGCTGTCCGACAAATCGGTATGCCGGGTGTAATCAAGAGAGAGTTTGAAAAGATGGAAAGGACATTTATGAAAAAAACCTTGATAATTCTGGCCGGAATTTTGGGCGTACTCGTGGGCATGGCACTGATTATGCCCGCCGCTCATCTTTACAAGGAAGAAGGCCTGGTGCATGACGCCATCGTCGGCTTTGGCTGGGGAATTCCCATCGTCCTTTTCGGCGCGGGCACAACATTTTACGGTTTCAAGAAATGCAAAGCCTAGTCAGGCGCCGGCGGGAAGTTTGGCAAAGATCCGGCCGGCTTCCTCCAGCGTTTCCTTGGAGCCGATGTCAAACCAAAGCCCCGGCACGCGCCAGGTGTAAACCGGCGTTCGGGTGTAGAGCCATTGCACCAGCCGCCCCGGCTGGTCGGGATTATTGCCTTCGGCGACATATTGGCCGATGAGCGGCAAGATGTGTTTCGGGTAGAAATAGAGCGCGATACCGGTGAGCGTGCTGGTCGGGTTCTTCGGCTTTTCCTCAAAAAATGTGATCCGACCGTCGTTGTCCAGGGTGATCGCATTGTATTTCTTGATTTCTTCCAGGTTGGCCACGTCGTAAAGGGCAAGGACGGGCGCTTTTTTCTCACGGCAGACCTTGCCGAAACCACCCAGCTTTTCGCTGAATAAATTGTCGCCCGCGACCACGATCAAATCGTCATTTATCTTCTGGGTTTTGAGGACAAAGTGAATGTCGCCAATGGCCCCGAGTTTGTTCGCATCGTCCGTCGAGCCGTCATTCACGATGGTAAAATCCAGTTTGGCCTTGTGGGCGCGATATTCGTCGGCCCAATTCTGAAAATGGCCGGCGAACTTGGCATTGGTCACCACGTAAATCCGCTCGATGCCCCCGATGGGCGCGAGATTGTCGAGGACGTAATCAATCATCGGCTTGCCCGCGACGGGCAGGAGCGGTTTGGGCCGGGTCAACGTCAGGGGATAAAGGCGTGTGGCGTAACCGGCGGCCAGGATGATGACTTTCATTTCTGATTCGTTGAACCGTTAAATTGTTAAATTGTTGAATCGGGAAAACACCGCGGGAAAATACGATTTAACGGTTGAACAATTCAACCATTTAACGGCGCCTACGTTCTGTTTTCGAACAGACTCGGTGCCGTGGCGCGGGCCAGGGTTTGGCAGCGGGCAAGCGTTTCCGCGGGCGATTCAGATTGGAGGGCAAACTCGGCCAGTTCGCGGGCTTCATTCAGCTTCAGCCGGCGGATGATGTATTTGACCGGCGCGATGCCGGCGGGCGCGGTGCTTAATTCATCCACCCCCAGGCCGATCAACAGCGGCGCGAGCACGGGATCGCCCGCCATTTCGCCGCAAACGGCGGCGGGGATGCCGCGTTGGTGCGCGGCGTCCACGGTCATTTTGATCAGCCGGACGATGGCGGGATGCGTCGGCTCGTAAAGGTGCGAGACCTTCTCGTTCGTGCGGTCGGCGGCGAGCGCGTATTGGATGAGGTCATTGCTGCCGATGCTGAAAAATTTCGCCTGTCCGGCCAGCGCGCCGGCGATGAGCACGGCGGACGGGATTTCAATCATCACGCCAATTTCCATATTTTCACCAAACGGTATCCCTTCCGCGCGCAATTCGGCCCGGTATTTTTCGGCAAGTGCGTTGGCCTGGTTCAATTCATCCATGCCTGAGATCATGGGATACATCATTTTCACGTTACCCGCGGTGCCGGCGCGCAGGATGGCGCGCAGTTGCGTCCGGAAAAGTTCAGGTTGTTGCAGGCAAAAGCGAATCGCGCGCCACCCGAGGAACGGGTTGATCTCCTGGGCCAGTTGCAGGTGCGAGGCGAATTTGTCGCCCCCGAGATCCAGCGTGCGGATAATAACCGGATGTGGTTTCAATGCCGCGGCAACCTGCCGGTAGGCCTGATATTGCTCCTCTTCGGTCGGCAGCTTGTCGCGGTTGATGAAGAGAAACTCCGTGCGGAACAGGCCGACGCCCTCCGCCCCGTGCGCGAGCACCGCTTCGATGTCATCGGGCGCTTCGATGTTGGCGGAAAGATGGATGGATTTTCCGTCGAGGGTGATGGCGGGTTGATGCTCAATTTCGTGGAGTTTTTCCTCGAGCGAGGCCTTTTGCTTCAAAAGCTGACCATATTCGAAAAGCGTCTGGTCCGTCGGATTGACGATGACGACGCCGTTGTAACCGTCGAGCAGCGCGTAATCACCGCTTTCCAACTCCTGGCTGATATTTTGCAGGCCGACCACAGCGGGGATCCCCAGCGAACGCGCCATGATGGCGGTGTGCGAAGTCTTGCCGCCGATGTCCGTCGCGAACCCGAGCACCAGCTTCTTGTCCAGTTGCGCGGTCGTGGACGGACTCAGGTCATGGCTGACCAGGATGCAGGGTTCGGCGAGGTGGTGCAGGCCGAACTGGTCTTTGGCTTCGAGCAAATTGTCCAGCACGCGCGCCGTCAGGTCCCGCAGGTCGGCGGTGCGCTCGCGGAGATATTCGTCGTTGGCGCCCGCCAACGCCTCGGTGTAGCGCTCCGCGACGGTATGAAACGCGTAGTCGGCGTTGACTTTTTGGTCGCGAACCAGCCGGATGACTTCGTCCACCAGCACCTGGTCTTCCAGCATCAACAAGTGCGCGTCGAAGACATCCGCATCCGCCGCGCTCAACTCTTTCAACACCTTGCGCTGCACCTCCAGAATTTGTTGGCGGGTCTGGACCAGGGCCTGTTCGAAGCGGCCGATTTCGCCGGCAAGTTCGCTTTCCGCCAACTCGCGTCGGGCAATGACGTGGCGGGTGCGATGCAATACGAGAATCTTCCCGCGGCAAATACCGGAAGAAACGGCGATGCCGCGGAACGTCCGTTCTCCTTTTTGCTGCCGCTCGGCCATATCCGAGAAATATCCCAAAGCGCCCGGGTTGGAAAGCAATTCCCGCCGCATATAAAAAGCCCGCCCGTCCCGGCGGACTTCAGGCCTGCCGCTCTCAGCAGTCAACCAGTCACGCCCGTTCCATGTATTTGCCCGTGCGCGTGTCCACTTTGATTTTCTCGCCGGTCTTGATGAACAACGGCACCTGGACCGTGATGCCGGTTTCGAGGGTCACCGGCTTCTGCACGTTATTCGAGGAATCGCCGCGAATGCCTTCGGGCGCATCGGCCACGGCCAGCACCACGCTCGAGGGCAGTTCGATCGTCACCGCCTTTTCTTCGACAAACGTCACCGTCACCTGGCCGTTCTCCACGAGAAAGCTCTTCGCGTCACCGACCAATTCGGAAGTCAGTGTGACGGTTTCGTAGGTTTCCGGGTCGGTGAAGACATAGTCCGCGCCGTCCTTGTAACTGAATTCCATTTTCCGGGTGATCATCGGCACCGGCTCGATGCGCTCGGTGGAACTGAACCGCACGTCGGCGGATTTGCCGGTGCGGATGCTGCGGAGCGTGGCCTGCACGAACGCGCGGAGGTTGCCCGGCGTGCGGTGTTGCATGTCCAGTACCACGCAAATGTCCCCGTTATAATTGATCGCCATGCCGCGTCGGAGGTCGTTTGCTGTCGCCATAAATTCAAAAACTCAGTCGTTCAAATCGGTATTTCCCGCAGGACGGGAGTGGCGGAGCATAGCCGAAAATCGCCTGGACGCAAGACGGTTTTAAACGATACCCACATTCCCAACGTGTGGATATCTTCGCCGGGCCAGGTCCTTGACACCGCAATGTTTTGTATGTTACAAAGCTGTGACCACAATTAGCTGTGGCTTTATGCGTTGCCCAAAGTGCGGTTGTCAGGACGACAAGGTCATTGATTCGCGCGCTTCGCGCGAAGGGGCTACCATTCGCCGTCGCCGCCAGTGCGCCAAATGCGCGCATCGTTTTACCACTTACGAAGAAATCGAACGTGAAGGATTGTTCGTGCTCAAACGTGACGGGCGGCGCGAAGAGTTTTCCCGCGAAAAACTGCTGTCCGGCGTCAGAAAGGCCTGCCAGAAACGCCCCATCAGCCCAAAGGCAATGGAGGATCTGGTGGATCACATCGTCGCCGTCGTAACTGACGAATACGAGAGCGAGGTGCCTGCCGAATTCGTCGGCAAAATGGTCATGGACGGCCTGCGCGAAATGGATGAGGTCGCCTACGTCCGGTTCGCGAGCGTCTATCGCCGGTTCCAGGAGGCCACCGACTTTGTGCATGAGGTCAAAAAACTGGAGGCCCGGCAATGATCGCCCTGATGTCCGATTGTTTGCTGTTCCGGCTTGCCAGCGGCGAGAGCGTGCCGTTCTCGGCAGAGATGATTTCTGTTGAGTTGGTCGGTGACGCGGCGGGCAAATTCGACCCCGAAATTCTGCGGCATGCGACGGCGTCGGTGTTTCATTATTTCCGGAGCGAATTGGGGCGTGAAACCGTCACCGTGGGTGAATTCGCGGAGGCGTTGGAGAAGGTGCTGCGCGGATTGGGCTTCAACGTTTCGTCCGAAGAGCCCGCGCCGCTCCGGCGCGAACGCCACGGGATGGTCGAGGCTGATTTGCTGATGCTGGCACGCGAATCGGGTGAAAGCCGCGAGTTGTTTTTCTTTCCGCGGCTCCGGAGCGAGCTGCGCGCACAATTACGCCGCGCCCCGCGCCTCGTGCGCTTTCGCGGGCTGCGCGGTTGCGTCAAACAACTGGCTGGCGCGCGCCGCTGGAGTCTGCGCTGCGAAAGGTTGGAGGAGCAAATCGTCGAATACCTCCGCGGCTGTCTGGGTGCCGAACCCGAGCAGGCCGATTGCGCGCTCGTGGTGGAATGAACTTGACGGGTGGCGGGTGGCGAGTGACATGAAGGAGTGCAGATTTTTGTCACGTGTCACCCGTCGTGAGCCACAAAAATTATGGGCAAAACACTTTTTGAAAAAATCATCGCGCGGGAAATTCCGGCGACCATCGTGTACGAGGACGATCTGGTCTTCGCGTTGCGCGACATCAACCCGCAGGCGCCGAAACACATCCTGATGGTTCCCAAGAAACCTATCGCGCGCCTGGCCGAGGCCGCACCGGAAGACCACAAGGTCCTCGGCCACCTGCTCCTGAAAGCGGCTGAAGTGGCGGACAAACTGGGACTCAAGGAAAGCGGTTACCGGATTGTCATCAACAACGGACCGGACGCCGGCGAAGCCGTGCCTCACCTGCACGTCCACATCCTCGGCGGCCGCCACATGGCCTGGCCGCCGGGCTAATTCAGCGGAAATCCCTTTTGATCTTCGGGGTTGGCGAACACCAATTCCTCCGAATGGGGGCCGGTACGAATCAAAATCGCCGGATGCGACGCGACCAATGCCAACAATTCTTCATCGTTGATCAAGCGGTAGTTGTCGCCCCGCGTCTGGACTATCTTGACGGCGGCCGCCGACGCCACCAGTTCCTTGGAAACGACCGGTTGCGTGGTCACGATGTCACTTGCGGGCAAAGGTTGCGTTTCAACCAATTTGTAGTTTGTCCCGACCAGTCTTGACGCCGACGCCGGTGAGGGTGCAACCGTCTTTTGCGGCTGGTGGTTATGCCAGACAAACATTCCGGATAACGCCAGCACGGCCAGCAACACCGCCACGCGCCGCATTTGCCGCCGGCGTCGGTGGCGACGAACCAAACGCAACGTTTCGTTGAGCATCGCGCTGCGGAAATCGGCGGGCACGGCTTCCGTCATCACCGCATCGAGCAGATTGTCAGGACGGTCGTTCATTTTCTAATTCCGCCAGCACCGCGTCCTTCAACTTTTTGCGGACGCGGGACAATTTTGATTCCACGGCCTTTTCCGTCGTCTGCAATGCATTCGCGATTTCGCGGACGGCACGCCGGTCAAAATACTTTAGTTCGACCAGATTCCGCTCGTCAGGCGGCAGCAATGCGACCTGGCGCTCCAGCAAACCTTGCAGCCGCGCCTCAGCCCGGCGCTCGCCGGCGCCGTCAAGTGTGACCCGCGCGTGCCGGGTGAAACGGTCCAGAAATGAAAAATAACGGCGGCGCTTTCTCGATTCGTCAGCTAACGCGCTGCGGGCCAACACCGTCAACCAGCTCCAAAACACGTTTTCGTCACGGAAAACCGTGATATGGCGCGTTACCCGGACCAGAGTCGCTTGCAACGCCTCGCGCACGGTGTCCTCGTGGCCGGCGGCGACGACGAGCAGGTAGCGCCACAACCGGTCGAAGTAAGCATCGTAAAAAGTACGCCAGGCCATTTCGTCTCCTTGGGTCATCCGGCGCGTCAACCCGGTGATGTCCGGCGGTTCGCGTGGATTGTCACCCACCGGCGCGGCGCGCGGTTCGGACGGTTGAACGTTTTCTTCCAAGCTGATGCATTAACGGCCGATGGGAATTTATTTTCCAGACTTTTCCTCGGGCAAATTGGCCGGCAACGAATTGGTTTTTGTCAATTGGTCAACTTTTTGCTGCAATTTTTTGATATCGGCCTGCGCGTCGTCCAACTTGTTGTAAACCGCGTGCTCATCCGTGTAACTCCAATTTCCCGCCGGCAAAGTGCGCAGAACATCATCAATCATTGCCAGCTTGTCCGGCTCGCCAAAGGCAATCAGCATCTTGGTTTCCTTGTGGTAACGCAACTGCGGCGTGGGAGACACGCCGGACATTTTCCAGCCGGTTTGAATCGCCGTCGTGATGTCGTCCACGGTGAAACCTCGGTTCAGATAAGGATCGAGGGAATAAAAGCGCGTGACGCTTTCGGTTGGAATGATCGGAGGCAAACTGGCTCTCTCCACGTGGAAATACCAAATCGAACTGTCGGTGATTGGATTGTCGGCGGTTTTGAATCCGTAGCCGGTTGACCAATCCGAATATGAAGGCGGGAAACTCGTCCTTCTGATCGTCACAATGTTCCGGCTGGTGGCTTCCAGGGCGGCGAACAATTGCAGCACCGAAACGTCGTTCATTTTGAGTGGCGGCAAATTTTCCCGGGCGTCTTCCGGGCGTATGATGACATTCAACGGCTTGCCGGTGGCCTTCTCGATCGCGTTGACCAGGTCCACGGGCGAGCCACCGCGAAAATCGAGATCGAACTTGGTCAAGCCCGGCGGCTGGTCTCCGGTCTGACTCGTGTTATTGACTATTTTCTGCAGGCGTTCCTGAAAGCTGTCGGAGGGCCGTGGCAGTTGTGGCGGCGGCAACGGGCGCGGCGGTGTGACTGGCTGGCCAAAGGCCGGGGCAAGGGCAAGCGCGAGCAGACTGGCTGTGAGGCAAATGAGTTTTTTCATAGATCTGCGGTTTTAACAGTGTCTTTTCTCCAGAAACACGACAGCCAAGGAAAAATCCTTCGCTTATTTTACCAACTGATGCAACACCGCGCCCAGCCGTTTGATGCCTTCGCGGATGTCCTCTTCGCTGGCGCTGCCGAAGCTGAGGCGCATTTCATGATTGGGCTTTTTCCGCGCCGGGTCGTCGGCGTAACAAATCTCGCCCGGCACGTAGAGCACATCGTTTTTCAACGACGCCTGGAAGACTTTTGAGTTCACGCCCGTGGGGACGTTCTTCGGCAGCCTTGCCCAGAAATAGAGACCGCCCGCCGGTTCCCACCACTCGACGACGGGCGGAAAATGTTTTTCAATCGCTTGCTTCATCACCCGGGCTTTGTGCGCATAACGCTTTTGCAGCCGCGCGACCTGTTGCGCACAGGCCCCCGCCACCAGGGCACGAGCATAAAATTGTTGTAACAGGTTCGCCGTGCCGAAGTCGTGATTACCTTTGATGTGTTTTACCGCCGTGAACACCGGTTCCGGCAGGATGCCGTAACCCACGCGCGCCCCGGTCGCAAACGGTTTGCTGAACGTGCCGGCGTAAATCACGCGTTCGGCCGCGCCGGAAACCGCCAGCGCCGACCGCACGCCTCCGCCATGGAAGCGCAATTCGCGATAGGCCGCGTCTTCGAGCAGATAAATCGGGTGTCCGGCCGCAGGCTCAAAACGCTTGAGCGATTTTAGAATCCTGCATTTTTTTTCGAAACTCGCCGTAGCCCCGGTCGGATTTTGGAAATAACTGACGAGGTAAAGGAGTTTCACCCGGCGCAAGTCCCCGCTGTGTTTGAGCGATGCCAGAACGGCTTCGAGATGCACGAGATCCAGCCCGTCCCGCTGCAACCGGATGCCACGCGCGCGGATGCCGCGGCTTTGGAGGATGCCGAGATAAACGAAATAAGTCGGGTCTTCAACGAGCACGATGTCACCCTCGTCGCACAGGGCCTCGGCCGTCATGTAGAGCAGTTGCTGCGAACCGCTGGTGATGAGCAGGCGTTGCCAATCATAAATTTTGGGAGGGACGGCGGGCCGCCGCCCCTGATTTTGAGGACGCAGGCGCGGTATTTTTCCCCAATCCAGTTTTCGCAGATGCTCCGCTGTCAACCTGCGCAGCTCGGGGTCGCCCGCGGTTGAACCATATTGCAGTGCCGGCTGGCCGGTTTTGGGCGAACGCAGGATTTGATTGCACAGCCGGCGGGTCGCGGCAACCGGCAACGAGGGATTATCCGTGAAACCGGCGGCGAGCGAAATGAGCCGGGACCGCGCCAGTGCGGCGTGCATGAGCCACGAGATGGGCGGTTCAGTAGTGCGCCGGCCCAGTTCGGACAGGGCAGAGTGCATTTATGATTTGCGATTGATGATTGATGATTGAGCTACTGATTTGTAACCGCAGCAACAAATCATAAATCGTAAATCATTAATCATAAATTTTCCCTCACTTGGCGCCAAAAACGCTGTCGAGGATGACCTCCTTGGTTTTCCAGAGCAGGGCCATGGTCATGGCCAGAGGCAGCAGCGTGAAGAACGTCAGGGCCCAGAACCAGATGCGACTCACCCAATCGGAAAAATCCCCGAGTGCCAGTTGCCACTGCGCAGAGTGCAGGAAAACGATATAAGCCGTGCCCAGAAGCAGAAGTCCGGCGAGCAGCCAGCGGTTGATCACCGTAAACAGGTGCGTTTCGTGCCGGAGCGTTTCGTCCGGCAGCATCGCGCCGAGTTGTCTGAGGACGGCGTTCACGTTGAACAAAAAAAGCAGCGCCGACAGAACCAGCACAAACACCGCCGCGCTGAAGAACGGCTGTTCCGGCATTTTATTCTGCCAATAAAGAAACGGGGACAAGCCAAAATTGACGAGGCCCAGGAGTTTCGAGCGGTCGAGGGCATTGCGCCAGGGCCGTTCTTGTTTTTGGAAATGGCTCATCTGCCAGAGGCCGTAAAGCAACAAACCCGTGCCAGCCAGCGCCGGGAGGAGTCCCAGCGGCTTGAGCCAGTCGGCCTTCGCGGTTTCCGCACAAATGACCAGCGTCGCCGGCAATCCCCAGAACAACGCGGACAAACCACGGGCCAGGCGTCCGAGGGAGCGGAGCAGTTCGGCGTTGGGCGCAGGGTTGTCCATGAACAGAATGCAGAATGCAAAAGGCAGAATGCAGAAACAAGTACAACCCGCCCCCAATTAATTCTTCATTCCCCTTCTGCCTTCTTCACTCAGAACGAAAGATAGGTGTAAGCCTTCAAACCGCGTTCGTAATCGTCCAGCAGACGCATGGCCTCGGACGGCTTCATGCGGTCGGATTTGATCGCTTCGTCCATTTGCGCCTTCATCTGCCGTTTCAGCTCGTTTTCGTCGTATTGCACGGCCGCCAAAGATTGGACGATGGTGTTGCCTTCGATGATTTCCTCGATGTAATAACCGGTCGGTTCGTCGGGTTCGAGAAAGACGTGCACCTCGTTGACGCGCCCGAACAGGTTGTGCAAATCGCCCATGATGTCCTGGTAGGCACCCATCAGGAAGAAACCGAGGTAATACGGCTCGGGCAGGCCGTTGCCGTTGGTGTTGAGTTTGTGCAGCGGCAGCGTGTCGCGGACGTCGCGTAGGTCAATGAACTTGCTCACCTGGCCGTCGGAATCACAGGTGATGTCCACGAGCGTGCCTTCCCGGGTGGGCCGCTCGTTCAGGCGGGCAATCGGCATGATGGGAAACAACTGGTCGAGCGCCCAATGATCGAGCAACGACTGGAAAACGGAGAAGTTGCAGAGGTACTGGTCGCTGAGGCTGTCCTCCAGCTTGCGGATTTCCTCCGGCACGTAGGCGTGGCCCTTGTAATGTTCGACCACCTCGCGGCTGATTTGCCAATAAAGGTCCTCAATCTTCGCCTTGTCGGGCAAATCCAGCACGCCGAGAGTGAACATGTGCTGCGCGTCTTCGCGGCGTTCGAGTGCGTCGTGATAAGCCTCGATCTTATTCAGCTTGCCGAGGTGTTTCCGGATGTCGAGCAACTCGTTGACGAGCGGATGTTCCTTTTCGCCAAATTTCAAAAATTCACCGGGCCGGATTTTTTCGATCGCGCCGAACACCTCGACAATCAGCACGCTGTGATGCGCGACAATGGCGCGCCCGCTCTCGCTGATGATGTCCGGGTGCGGCACGTTTTCGGCGTTGCACACGTCGGCGATGTAATAGACCACGTCGTTGGTGTATTCCTGCAGCGTATAGTTCGTGGAACTGTCAAACGCGGAGCGGCTGCCGTCGTAATCCACGCCCAAGCCGCCGCCGACGTCGAGGTAGGAAATAGGGAAACCCATTTTATTCAATTTCGCGTAAAGACGCCCAGCCTCCTGCACCGCCTTCTTGACCGTGAGAATGTCCGGCACCTGCGAGCCGACGTGGAAATGCAGCAGTTTGAAACAGTGGCCAAGGTTCTCCGCCTTCAACAACTCCGTTGCCTCCAGCAATTCGGCCGTGCTCAGGCCGAATTTCGCGTTTTCGCCACCGCTGCTCGCCCAGCGGCCCGCCCCGCGGCTCAACAACCGCGCGCGAATGCCGAGGAGCGGTTCGACATTGAGCTGCCGGGAAATGGCGATGATTTGCCGCAGCTCCTCGAGTTTTTCAACGACCAGAATGACCGTTTTGCCCAGTTTGATGCCGAGCATGGCCATCTTGATGAACTCGGCGTCCTTGTAGCCGTTGCACACAATCAGGCTGCCGATTTGATTTTGCAGCGCCAGGCCGGCCAGCAGTTCCGGTTTGCTGCCGACTTCGAGACCGAAGTCGAAAGGCTTGCCCGCGTCGAGAATTTCCTCCACGACCTCCCGGAGCTGGTTGACCTTGATCGGGAACACCCCGCGGTAGTGGCCCCGGTAACCGTATTCTGTGATGGAATTGCGGAAGGATTGGTTCAACGACTCAACCCGGTGGCGTAAAATGTCCTGGAACCGGATGAGCAATGGAAATTTCAGTCCGCGTGCCTTGGCCTCTTCGATCACATCGGTCAAATCCACCGCCACGCCGGCGTCCTGTAACGGGCGCGCTACGACGTGCCCCTCGTCGTTGATGTCGTAGTACTTCGCGCCCCAGCGATGAATGTTGTAAAGATTGCGCGCGGCTTCAATGTCCCATGACCGCGGCGCACCGGTTGAATTGCTCATCTCATGTGTCCCATCGAGCGAACTATAAAACGCCGCCCGCGGAAATCAACAGGCAGAATGAAAAATTTTTGGAACAAAAATCCTCCGCCGGCTACCAGTCCACGATGCACCGCTGGCGGGTAAACTGCGAACTTTGCGGCGTGTATTGCTGGAACTCCAAATCGGTCCCATCGGGGTCCTTGCACCAGCACTGCCAGGTCTGGTCGCAGCCGAGTTTTTTCGGCGTCACCGCCACGCCGCGTTGAATCAAGGCGTCCCGCACCGCATCCAGGTCCTCCACTTCCAGGCAGAGATGATGGATGCGCTGGCGGCGGCATTCCTCGTCGGGGCCGGCCTTGAAAATCTCGATAAAATGATTCGGGTCAAGCTGGAGATAAAACCCGAACAACTCGCCGTCCTTGAAGAAATCGAAATGGCGGGGCAAGCCGAGTGCGCCGCAATAAAAATCCAGGCTGCGGTTCAGGTCCTTGGCAAACAGGCAAACATGAGCCAGCGTCTTGATTTTATTCATGTGAAACGTCGGCACTATAGAACGCCGGTCGGAGAATTCAACCGGCAGAATGAAAAATTTTTGCGTCGCTGCGTCCCGCAGAAAAATGAAACACTCCGCTTTACACGCTCGCGCGCCGGGACTAAAGTCGTCTCATGGCTGCTGAATACGATACTACTGAATTTGTGGACACCGATTTTCAAACCCAGAAGGCGTCTTTCGGATCAACCGCGTCCGCTGGCGACCCGCTCCGCGCGCCCACGCGCGAAGAGGTGGACCGCAAGGTCGTCGAGGCGCAGCAAAAGCTGGCCGAACTCAAGCGGGCGCAGGAGGGATTGGAGCGCGAGCGCGCCGCGCTCGAGGAATTGCGCCGCCGCCAGAATGAGTTTCAAACCGGCCGGCAGGAAATGGTCCACAGCCTCACGCGTGGCCTCGGCTTGCTCGAAGAAGCCGAGTTTAACGCTCGCCGCGATGCCGAGCAGATGGTCAAAACCGTCGCCGATTTCCGCGACGCCCTCGAAAAACTCCAGACCATCCATGACGAAACCTGGAACAAGGAGAATTTCAGCGTCGAACTCACCCGCGCGCTGACGACCATCGAAAATGCGCGCATGGAGTGGAACGCCGCGCGGCTCAAGTTCCCCCTCCTGTCCGGCGAAACCCCGGTCAAGCCGGAAACCGAAGTTGTGCCGGCGCCGGTGATGTCGCCCTTCGCCAACCTGAACTTCGTGGAGTTGTGCAAAGTCGGATTGGCGTTGAACTGGCCGCTGGTATTGGTGGCCCTGGGCGCGATTGGCGTGCTGGCGTCCATCTGGCTGTCCATGCCAACCGGGCGCTGAAATTTGTCGTATGGCGTTTGCGAAGAAAAAGGCGAAAGCCGTTGACCCGATTTCCGACCGCGCGCGTGTCCTGAGCACCCAGATTGCTGCGCTCGAGGCGGAAATCAAGCGGCTCGACACCCAGCTTCAGAACGCGCCCGCGCCACGCCTGCGTTCCACCGCCATTCCGCACGGCGCGACCATTGATCGCACCCACGAGGCGCCCCCGGCGTCCGCACCGGAACCGGTCTTCGAGGAAATCAAACCGCTGCCGGCCAACGACGAGGCTGACGTCCCCGACCAGTTCAACGAACTCGGTGTGCGCAAATACGATTTGCCCGCGCTGATCCAGCGCCTGCGCCAGCGGTTCAGCCGGCCCGTGGCGTCCAATCCGCGGCTGGTTACCTATCTGGCCGCCGGGGGTGTGCGCGGTCTGCGCCCGTTGCGCTACGAAAAGCGTGTGGCGCGAAGACGGGTTCTCCTTTTTGCCGGCATCCTGTTTGCGATGTTGCTCGGCACCCTTCTGGTCTATCTCGATCACTGAATTCACATGCCTGCGGGAAATCAGTTGTTTCAACTGACCATTGCCACGCCCGATGGCCAATTCATCGCCCGCTATTCCGAAAAGGGGCTCGCCGAACTCCATTTCCCCAAGGTAGGGTCGGCGCGCTGCGTCGACCGGACGCCGCAGCGCGGCGTGCCTACCCAGATCCGCGACTGGCATCGCACAACGGAATCCGCTTTGAAAAACATCCTGGCCGGAACCGAACCCAAAGATTTCCCACCGCTCCACGCGGTGGGGACGGAATTTCAGAAATCCGTCTGGCGCGAGATGCGGAAGATTCCTTTCGGTGAAACGAGAAGCTACGGCGAAGTCGCGCAGGGGATTGGCAAACCCAAAGCCGTTCGCGCCGTCGGCGGCGCGTGCGGCGCAAACCCGATTCCAGTTCTGGTGCCATGCCACCGCGTGCTGGCCGCGCACGGGGAAATCGGCGGATTTGGCGGCGGCCTGGATTGGAAACGCAAGTTGCTGGCGGGGGAAGGTATCGTCCTGTAGCAGCCGACGTGAGTCGGCTCAAACTCCGTGGGGGCGGTTGGCGTCGGCCAATGCGGAGCTACGGGGAATGGCGCCCGATTTTCTAAGTTGGATTATTATTTCAAATCCGCCATGTATTGGACAATCAAGGCAGGCAACATTGTTGACGAGCCGGCGGATGTGCTGGTGTGCTCCGCAAATCCACACCTCACGTTGTCCGGCGGAGTTGGGGCTGATTTGTTGGCGCGTTATGGAATGGCGATGCAGGAAGCATTGGAAAAAGTTGTCCGGGCGCGAACTCCGCATTTCATTCCACAGGGCGAGATTATTCCCTACACGGATACGACTTTGCCTTATCGAGCCATTTTGCACGCGGTCGCAATTGATGGTTGGTACGATTCGAATTCCCGGATCATTGAGCAGACCGTCACCGCAGCCTTGGAAATGGCCGCGGGCTACGCAGCGCGGCGAGTCGCTTTAACCGCCCTCGCGACTGGTTTTGGCCACCTGGCACTGGCTGAATTTGCCGATGGCATTCGCCCACTGCTAAGTCGCGCGTTTCATCCTATTGATGAAGTTTGTATCTGCTTGCTGGAAGATTACCGTGTTCGTGTGCTTTCGGAACACTTGAAGGGAGTTAAGGTGGTCCTGGCGCCAACCGGATGATTCCGCCCGCTGGTGTGCGGTAGCGCTCGCCTCGTCTCGCAGGGACAACCGAAAACAGCCCGCGGTTTCAACTGCGGGTTTCGTTGAACAATTCAATTGCCCCTCTGGGGCTTGATTTGTTTTGGGCCGTCCTCCCGGGTTGAAACCGCGGGCTATTTCCATCCACGCCTTCAGCGCTCTCCTTTTCAAATTTACCCTGCTGTCCGCCGGATGATTTCGCGCAACGGCGTGTGCGGGCGGAACTTCACGAATCGTTCTAACTTTTTCACCAGCGGCTTGCGCCGGCGCATGTCGTCAAAAGTCGGCGCGCTGGTCACGCCGTAGCCCGTGGCCGAAACCGGATACGCCTTCTCATACGGCACGATTTGAATCTTCGATTTCGAGTCGAGCGTTTTGACCACCAGCCGGGCGAGTTCAAGGATACTGATTTCCTCCGTGCCGCCGATGTTGAAGATTTCGCCGAAAGGTAGCGGGGACGCCTCGTCGCCGAGCTTTTTTGCGACGCGGGCGTCGCAGCCACTTTTCTGCAAACGCATCAGCGCTTCGACGACGTCGCCGACGTGACAGAAGCAACGCGTCTGTTTGCCGTTGCCAAAAACTCTCAGTGGCTGGTTCTGCTTTGCCGCCGCGATGAAACGCGGCAGCACCATGCCGTAACGCCCGGTCTGGCGCGGGCCGACGGTGTTGAACAGCCGTGCGATGATGACCGGCAGATTTTTCTCCCGCGCGTAAGCCAGCGCGAGAAATTCGTCAGTGAGCTTTGAACAGGCGTAACTCCAGCGCGACTGACCGGGCGGGCCGATGAGCAAATCGTCATCCTCGCTAAACTCTGGCTTCGCGCTCTTGCCATAAACTTCCGAGGTCGAGGTCAGCAAAAGCGGCGTGCGGTTTACGGCGGCAGCGCGCAACAAAATCTGCGTTTCATGAAAGCTTGCTTCCAAAACGTGCAACGCTGATTTGACGACGAGTTCAACCCCGACCGTAGCCGCAAGGTGAAAAATGAATTCTGCGTTCGCCGCCAGTTTTGGCAATTCTTTGCACTCGGAAATTTTGGATTCAATCACGCGCAGGCGGGGATGATTTTTTACCGCACGCAGGTTCTCCAGTCGGCCGGTCGAGAGGTCGTCAATGACGACAACGCGTTTGCCGTCGTTGAGCAGGCGCTCTACCAGGTGCGAGCCGATGAACCCGGCGCCACCTGTGACCAGGACGAACGAGGATGGACGATGGAGGATGGAAGCTGGCATATCTTATCGGCGAGGATGGAGGATAGACGATGGAAGATGGAAGGTCACGCAACGTTCTTACAGAAGTCGTTCGAACGTTCGATCGTCTTGTTTATGCTGGCGCCGATCGATTGCCATGCGGCATCCAATTCCCGGTGTTGCGAAGGTAGGATGTATCCGCAATCCAGCGCATCGTCGAGCCACGATTGCGTTTCGGTAGTTTCACCTAATGCATCAGTGAGTTTGTTGATGAACGCTGCCGGATAGCGACGATGCCCCCGGGCTTCAGCGATCATGGATTTTACCGACCGTGATGAACGTCGGATCTGGTCGGTCAATGAAAATTTCTCTTCCCGGGGGAATGCTTTGGTTATTTCAAACACGCGTTTGGCCTCCACCCTTCCCCTTTGATAGACATTCAATTCCCGAAAGCTTCTGATGATCGCCATATTCCATTCTCCCGATTTTTGTTTCTCTTCTCCATCCTCGATCTTCCATCCTCGCTTTCAGCGCAACGCGCCGGCGACGGCTTCCGCCAGTTTCTGCCGGAACTCCGGGGACTCAATCAATTTCGCCTCGGACGGGTTGGACAGGTAACCGCCTTCAATCAGGATCGCTGGACATTTCTCGCCGCGCAACACTTCCATGAATCGTGCCCGTGCCACGCCGCGGTCTTCCATGGCCGTCGCGCGCAGCAAGGCCGTGTGCAGGCGGACGGCGAGCTGCAAATTTTCTTCGTCGAACACGTTGTTGGAAAAATTCTCCGACCGGAAATCATCGTATCCGCGGACCAGGGTCGAGGACATGCCCGTTGGCGTGAGGCAATAGGTTTCGAGGCCGTGGGCCCTTTCGTCCGGGCCGCCGGAATTGAAATGCAGGCTGATAAACAAATCCGCGTGGTGCGCGACCGCGAACACGGCCCGGTCGGGATTGGCCACATACACGTCATCCGTGCGGGTGAGAAAAACCTGCCAGCCGTTGGACTCCAGCAACGGCGCCAGCCGTTTGCCCCAGTCGAGCGTGAATTCCTTTTCAAACCGGCCGTCGAGGACGCTGCGCGCGCCGGTATTCGACCCGCCGTGCCCCGGGTCAATCACGATGACGCGGTTGGTGCGGAACCTGAGTGGCGGGTCGCACAAGAGCGGTTCAAGGTTTCTGTGCAGATCGAGTTCGTGCAGGTAAATCTGGTCGTCAATGAGCTGTGGTTCGAAGCCGAGATTGATTTCAACGCCATTCCAGGTGGCCTCACGGCTGCCGATTTCCAGGACCATCACGCCGTTGATCGAGCCAATCGCATACGTCGCCACCGGCAGATTGGAGAGCAAATGTGGCGCGCCGATTTTGTGGTCGGCGGCCCAGCGACTGAGCGGGGCCCAGGTGATTACCGGTGCGGGATGGGTGACATTTGTCGGGTGAGTCACCGGGGGCAAATTTGTTTTGGCCGATGAAGGAACGGGACGGGGCGGCGGCGGGGTTTTCGGTTTTTGGACCTCGTTGGTCGTCGTCCAGTTGGACGGCACAGGCTGGTTGGTCTCGCGGTAGGGCGCGGTTGTGCAGCCTGCCAGAAGAAATGTCACGATAAAAATGATACCAGCGGATTTTGACACGCGGCAATTGTGCGGAAGGCGAAAGCGGACTCAAGCTGTTTTGGCGCGAATGATTTGCCGTAGCGCGTTCTTGCATTGCCAGACGTTTACGCCAAAATAGACCAGCATGAAGGCACTACCTAAACCGCTGAAAAGCTGGCTGCGCAAATTTTCCGGGGCTGTGCGCGGCCGGGACTTTGCGTCCGGGGAAGTTCTTTTTGCCGATGCGGTGATTTCGTTCGGCACAGTCTGTTTCCGGGCGGAGAATCTGGACGAACTCTCGACCCGCCAGTGGCGAAAAGTCTGGCCCAGAACAAAACAATTTGAGTTTGAATACGAATCCGCGCGGGCGATCGTGGCGTCCGATCTCGCGGCCGTCATGGCCAACTGGCGCTCAACCGGTTTCGACCGCTCTAAAGCTACCTTCGGACGCCGGGGCCGCGCGACGATCGTGCTGCGAAAATCTGCGGGTGGTTGGAAAGCCGTCCACACCCATTTTTCACTGAAGCCAGCGCCGAGGCATGATTCACTTTTTTGCAGCTTATCCCGACACGATCAAACATTTCATTGATGCGTGGGCGCCGGAACTGGGAGGACAGATCCGGCCGGTCGCCTACCGGAAAGCTTGGTTCCAAAGATCCAGGCCGCCCGGCGTATGTATTTTTTCCGATGTGGAGCTTCTGTCTGCCGGACAATTGTTTTTCGCCCGGCTCTTCAGCCGCCGGTTGCAGGGCGACCATGAAATTTTCAACCACCCGGATCGTTGCCTGAACCGGTTTGCGCTGTTGCAGGCCTTGCATGACCGCGGCATCAATCGTTTCAGCGCGCGCCGGCCGGGCCGATTGCCGCGCGATTTGAAGTTCCCGGTTTTTTTGCGGCGGGAGACCGACCACCGTGGTTCCATGAGTCAACTGCTTTATTCGCCGGGCGAACTGGAACACGCGGTCGCAAAACTTTCGTTTCGCAGCCGCTGGTTTTTGTGGCGTCGGCTGATGGTCGTCGAATATGTTGGTTGCGCGGGTGCCGACGGCCTGTTCCGAAAATATTCGGTGATGAATGTCGGCGGCACGTTGATACCACGGCATATTTTATTTAGCCCGAATTGGGTCACCAAGCGAGCCGATTTTGTCAGCGCTGCCACCGTGGAGGAGGAACTGGGGTTCCTGGAAAATTTTCCGCACCGCGAACCGGTGACGGAAATTTTCCGGCTCGCCGGCGTGGAATACGGCCGGATGGATTACGGTTTGAACAACGGGCGCGTGCAGGTCTGGGAAATCAATACCAATCCGACTGTCGTGCCCATACCCGGGAAGATTGATAAACGCCGGCTGCCCGCCCAAACCAGGTCCGCCGCGTTGATTGCGCAAGCGCTGGCGGCGCTGGGACAAAAATAACACCGGCATCCGTTGATGCAAATGGGCAGCCCCATTGCCTCGCGTGTTTTTTTCGGCTAAACTTTTTCCCGGACCGACAGTCATTGCTTGAAAATTCTGGTTGCCATCACCGGAGCCAGCGGCGTGCTTTACACGCGGCGCCTGCTCGATAATCTCGACCCGCGCCAGCACGAACTGCACGTGGTGATGAGCAACTATGCGCAGCAGGTCATTGCGGAGGAATTGCCCGGGGGCCTGCGCCTGCCTGCCGGGGTAAAGACGTACAATCTCAAAAGCATGAACGCGCCGTTTGCCAGCGGTTCGAATCCGCCCGACGCCATGGTGGTCATTCCCTGCACCATGGGCACGATGGGCCGCATCGCGCACGGTTACAGCGAAGACGTGTTGCTCCGCGCTGCCGACGTGGTCCTGAAGGAGCGCAAGAAATTGATTCTGGTTCCCCGCGAGACGCCGTTGAGCCTGGTCCACGTCAAAAACATGGAACTGTTGCTGCAAGCCGGCGCGACGATTCTGCCGGCGAACCCGAGTTTCTATTCCGGAGCGAGAACAATTGAGCAACTCGCTGATACCGTGGTAGCCCGCGTGCTCGACCATTTGGGGATTGAAAACAAATTGGCGCCAAGATGGAGCGAAGAAAAGGAATGAAGATGAAAAAGGAGAAACATTCAACATTCGACATTCAACGTTCAACGCTCAATGATTCAGAAGAGATTGTCTGGGAATTGAATGAAGGCGGGGCCGGAATGCGGAAATTTGACCTTGAAGACCGGTTGCTCGAATATGCGTCGGCGGTTATTGACCTGTCAGAAGCGCTGCCCAATACCCGCGCGGGCAATCACGTTGCCGGACAGATTCTTCGTTCCGGCACATCACCATATCCCAATCACGGCGAGGCCGAAGCTGCTGAATCCCGCGACGATTTTATCCACAAACTCAGGATCTGCCTGAAGGAACTGCGTGAAACCAGGCGCTGGGCAAGACTGATCAAGCGGAAAGGCCGGGCAAAAGAGGGACCGACGTTGCTGTTTGTATTGAACGAATCTGACGAGTTGATACGGATCTTCCGTTCCAGCATCCAGACCGCTCAGCGCAATGCTTCGAATGAACAGCGGAAAATTTCCGAACCCGAAAAATATCCCGTGGGCAGGGCTGGCTGACATTCGATGTTCGGAGTTGAATGTTGAGCGTTGAATGTTTTCTTTTATAACAAAATGGGGGGGCTTTGTCCGCTTCTCCCACACGGTTTTCGCGCTGCCGTTCGCGCTGGCGGCAATGATGGTGGCCGCACGGGAGAACCGCGGCTGGCCGGGCTGGAGGATTTTCGGACTGATTCTCGCCGCGATGGTTTGCGCCCGGACCTGCGCGATGGCGTTCAATCGCATCGTGGACCGCAAATTCGATGCGCTGAATCCGCGCACGGCCAGCCGCCACCTGCCCACCGGCCAGATTTCACTGGCCAGCGCTATCACCCTCTGCCTGCTGAGCGGCGCGGGACTGGTCCTGGCCGGTTTTTTTCTGAACCCACTCTGCTTTTGCCTCTCGCCGGTGGCGCTGGTGGTGATTTGCTTCTATTCGCTCACGAAACGCTTTACGGATTACACACACGTTTTTCTTGGTCTTTCACTGGCGCTGGCGCCGGTCGGGGCGTGGCTGGCGGTGAAAGGAAGCAACGTTTCAATTCTGGAAATTTTGCAAATGGTGGCGCTCGCGCTGGCCGTGGTTTTGTGGCTGGTTGGCTTCGACATCATTTACGCATTGCAGGATTACGAGTTTGACCGTGCGCACGGCCTGCGCTCGCTCGTGGTGGCGTGGGGACCAAAGAATGCGCTGGCGGCCGCGTTTCTCGCGCACATAATGATGTGCGGACTACTGCTCGCGTTTGGATTGCTTTGCGGTTTTCGCATCGCCTATTTCCTCGGCTGGCTGCTCATCGTCGGCTGCCTTGTGCTGGAGCACTGGATTGCGCGCCGCCGCAGCCTGAATTGGATCAATCTCGCGTTCTTCCGTCTCAATGCGCTTGTCAGCGCGGTGTTTTTGATTGTCACCGCCGCCGAAGTGATTTTTCAAGGCGGCTTCAAGTTGAACTGACGCCCGCCAAAAAACGCGCCATTTGGGTGTAACCTCCGCCGGGATATGCTTTTGAAGCCGGCACAGACCCGGTAAAACCGCATCAGCCCATCAACCAGCCGGGAACCTGCAAAATATACGTTTGACAAGCATTGCGTTGCTAGGCATAGTGGTGCCATGCTTACTAAAGAACTCGTCGCCGCTTCGACCGTGCCGCTGGTGCTGTCCGTGCTGACCGATGGCGAAACTTACGGCTATGCGCTGATCCAGCGGATTCGGGAATTATCCGGCGGCAAAATTGAATGGACGGAAGGAATGCTTTATCCCGTGCTGCACTGGATGGAGGACGAGGGCCTGATCGAATCCGAATGGCGCGAAGCCGAGACGGGCCGGAAACGGAAGTATTACCGGCTATGCAAGGAAGGCCGCAAGGCGCTGCGCGAGGAAAAACAAAAGTGGATGACCGTCCACGAAACCCTGACTAAATTATGGAAAATCCAACCGCATTTGACCTGAACCACGCAGTTCAATCGTGGCGCGAAAATCTGGCGACTTCGCCGTCTTTTCGCGGCGAGAACCTCGACGAATTGGAGTCGCACCTGCGCGATTCCATCGCGACCCTGCAGAACCGCGGCTTGTCGGCGGACGAATCATTCCTGATTGCCACCCGGCGCATTGGCGCGGATGGCGCGTTGGCTGCCGAGTTCGGCAAGGTGAACCAATCGGCAGTGTGGCTTGACCGGTTCCTGTGGATTCTGATTGCCTTTCAGGTTTGGAGAATTATTTCAAGCGCTTCGGTGTTCACGACGGTGGCCGCTGCCGCTTTGGCCATGAGCATCAATGGATTGCTCCCCGGTCTGGGGCTCCGGCAATTTTCAGATTCCTTCATTCAAGTTACTGTTGCTCTGCTCGCGTCTCCATTGACCACCGCTGTTGTGCTCGCAATTGGTTGGCGGTTTTGCACCCGTCCACGGGAAAAGCTGCGCGCAATTTTTCGCAGGTTGCTGTTGCGGCCATGGGCACTGACGCTCGCTTTGTTCTCATGCGGTGTGCTCTTCGCGGCCGGTTCCGTCTGGACGCTTTTCCACTGGGTTTATCCGATCCTGTATCATCAAGACCTAAGTCACGCTTCCCGCCCCAGCCTGATGATGTTGTCCGTCATGCCCCTGCCCCAATTCGCCATCCTGGCGCTGCTCACACTCTTTGTTGCGCGCAGACGGCTTCGTATAAGCAAGGCGAGCTAACGGGATTTGGTGTAGCGTTGAGCCTCCGGCTCAATAATCGAGCCAGAGGCTCGACTCTACAACAACCAGATCAGGTCAATACCACGCAGCTCGGGCGTTTGCTTTATCCTGCAAATGCTGCTTTAATATACGGAATGAGTTTTTTCATTCAGCGTAGCGAGTTGCGCGACATTTACGACAAGGTCGCTGCCGGCGAACGCATTTCCGATGCCGACGCGCTGCGGCTGTTTGAATCCAAAGACCTCAACGCCGTCGGTGCCATCGCCGATTTCGCGCGCCAGAAAAAAGTCGGCGACCGCGCCAGTTACATTATCAATCGTTACATCAACTACTCGAACTACTGTATCCTGTCGTGTCAGTTCTGCTCGTTCGCGCGCAAGAAACGCGACGCCGACGGCTTCCAGTTTTCCGTCGAGGAAATCGTCCAGAAAGCGCGCGAGGCGTTGAAGCTCGGCATCACCGAGCTGCACATCGTCGGCGGACTGCATCCGTCGCTGCCGTTCAGTTATTACACCGACATGCTCAAGGCGCTGTATCAGGAAACCACAACTTCCGGTTCTGGTGGAACGGGCTACCAGCCCGTTTTGTCCGGCAACCTGCCGGACCATCCGGTCGGCAAGTTGCCAACTGGTGCGGGCGGGTCGCCCGCTCCACCCAGACAAAAACTCCATCTCAAATGTTTCACCGCGATTGAAATTCTACATCTCGCATGGCTCGCGAAAAAATCCGTGGAGGAAACATTGCGCGAATTAAAGGCCGCCGGGCTGGATTCGCTCACCGGCGGCGGCGCGGAAATCTTCCGCAAAGAAGTCCGTTCCGCTATCGCCAAGGGCAAGGAATCCGCCGAGGAGTACCTGGAGGTACATCGAACATGGCATAAACTAGGTGGTCGGAGTACGTGCACGATGCTTTACGGCCACGTTGAATCGCTGGCCGACCGGGTGGACCATCTGCGGCAGTTGCGCGCGTTGCAGGATGAAACGCACGGCTTCGTCGGCTTCGTCCCGCTGGCGTATCAGCCGGTGGACAACGACATCCCGGTGGAAAATCCGCCGACCGGATTCGATTCGCTGCGCACTATCGCCGTGAGCCGCATTTACCTCGATAATTTCGACCATATCACGGCGTATTGGGTCGGGCTTGGATTGAAACTCGCGCAGGTGGCGTTGAGCTACGGCGCGGACGATTTGCACGGGACGATTATCGAGGAACACATCTTCCACATGGCGGGTGCGACCTCGCCGCAATTGCAAACCGAGGCGGACATGCTCAAGGCCATCCGCGAAGCTGGCCGCACGCCGGTGCAACGCAACACATTCTACGAACCGATCAAGGTTTTAGAAACAGCACCCGCCGCCGAAGCGGCAGAAAATGCCGCGCGCTCAAAGGTGCTTGAAGACAATCTGGCGACGGCGTGACGGCTAATAACTTTCAGCGGACTTTTCCGGCGGAATTTTTGAGGACGACTTTTGAGAAAATGGCCGTGTCGGATTTGTCCGGGAGGTGCGAGCAGAACCCAATTCCGACATAAAACGGTCCGTCCAGATGCAGTTTGACGGGTGCGCCGAACTGGTGCATCGGCTCGCCTTCCACGCTCACGAAGAGCGCGAAGACGTCGCCGCGCTTTTCGATACCGAGACGCACGGCGTTGGCGGTGACGAGGTCGTCGGGCGTCTTGCCGCCGGGCAAACCGCCGCGGCTGCCGATGCGATATTCCATGTCCTTGATGCGGACGTTTTTTTCAGGCCGTCGCGCCAGTTGAATCATGCCCGCGCCGTGCAACGCCACGAATGCCTCCTTGGAATCGTCGTCGAGGTCCTGGCGAATCATGAGGACGGCCTTGCGGTCGCCATAGCCGTTCGCGTCCGGAAAGGAGATGTCGGCGGCAAGTGAAACGTCGCCGGACATTTTTTTCCAGAGGAAGCGGAACTCATCGCGCTGATACCAGATATTGTAGCCGGCGGAATTGATGGTGTATTGCTTCGTGGCGGAGTCGTAGCTGGCGCTGCCCGGGATCAATGCGCTGCCGATGTCGGACTGGCCGTCGAAGATGCCGATAGGCGCGACGAAATTTTTGCTGGGCCGATGAAAATCCGTGGGCGGCGCGACCTGGGTGTGCGTGGCGGATCCGGGCTGCGCCCACGCGGGGACGTTGGTGGTCTGCGCGCGCAGCCAAAACGGCACGGCGCAAAGTATCAGGGTGGGAAGAAATCGCATTGGCGGACTGTAGCCCGCGTCAATTTCTGTGGCAAAGAAAACCTTCCAATCTGATTGAGAAAATTTCTCCGACCATTTGCAGGCTGGTTTTTCCGGCGGGTATTTTCTAGGCTCGGCGGAATTGAAGACCAAGTCTGAACCGGTTCAAAAACTCCGCATTAACGCGGCCCCTTGCATAAGTGCCGCGCCCATCTATTGTCTGGCGTTGACGCTGCCTTTGTTAACGTTGCTGGCCGGTTGTTCAACGATGGTAACCTATGAATCGAAAACGGCCGCCGGACCGGCGTGGCCGGCAAATTACCCGATTCTGGTCTATACCGAGGACCAGACACCTCCCCGGCCCTGCGAAGTGATTGGCACGGTTACCATCCACGCTAACGGCGCTACCATGTTTGGTGGCTCGATTGAGCGCGAAATGATAAAGGTGATGCAAACCGCCCGGGAAAAGGGCGCCGATGCCGTGCAGATGAAATCGATTGACCGGCCGGGTTTTTCAAACGGGAATTATCGCCTCGCAGCCGATTTGCTCCGCTACGCCGACCGGTGGGAAACCGTAGCCATCACCGAGCAGCAATTCGCCAACTATCTCAAAACCGGCGGGCGGAACAGCGACCCCATTGAGGGAGTCTGGAGTGGGAACGAAGAGGCCCCGCTACGCATCGGTATCATACGGAACGCGTCAAAACCCGGTCGGGACTTTATCGGCTTTATTCTCACCACGGACAATCCAACCTGGCGAAAAGGGTACAAGAAGATTGACATCCGGCGCGGTCCCCAACCCCGCAGTTACGTCTTCGATTATTACCTCAACGATTTCAGCAAACGGGCAACGACGGTCATCTTGGGCCAGAAACCGACGTTCACGCTGGCCATCCCGACTACGGATGAAGATGTCGCCGTCATTTCCTATTCCAAGAACCGGCCTGCCCCTTGAACCGTTCGCCGAATGACACGCCCGCGCCCGGGGCGCCCCGATTTCGCATCGGGTCGGTGCGGTATCTCAACGCCGCGCCGCTCACGCGTGGCATCGAGGACAAGGTCATCTTCGCCACGCCGGCCGAACTCGCTGAATTGCTCCGTCGCGATGAGTTGGACGCGGCGCTCGTCAGCACGGCGGAGGTTTTACTCACCGACCGTTATGACATCCTCGACGGCGTTGCCATCGCGTCACTTGGCGCGGTTTATAGCGTGCTGCTGGCGCATCGCCGTCCCCTGTCGGAACTGAAAGAAATTTTCTGCCACACCGCGTCGTTATCGGGCTTGAATCTGTTGAAGGTCCTGCTGGCTGAACGCGGTTTGAAGCCCGAATTCAAGCCACTGCCCGACCCGCAAATGGCCGCAGAGCACGACGCCGTCCTGCTCATCGGCGATCCGGCGATTGATTTTCAACGGGCGCATCCGCCTTCGCAAAGCTCCGGCGCAACGGCCGAGCACGAAATTCTCGATCTGGGCGCGGCGTGGTTCGAACTGACCAATCTGCCGTTTGTATTTGCCGTTTGGGCGTTGCGGCGGGGTGTTGAAACTTCGGAGTTGCGGCAAACCCTCCGCGAGGCGAAGAAGTTCGGCCTGGACACGCTGGATTGGATGGTTCGCAACCGCACCGAATACGATTACGAATTCCGCAAGGACTATTTCGACTGGCACATTCACTATCAGTTGGGTGAGGACGGGAAGCGTGCCATTGCAAAATTCGCTGAACTGCTTGAAAAGCACGGTCTGGGACCGGTGTTTGAGCCGAAGTATGTTTCGTAGCGGCTTTCGGTAGAAAGCCGCAAATATGGCGGCGATTCTCCAATCGCCGCTACACCCCTTTTCCCAACTTTGCCAGCACCTCCGGGTCGCGCACGTCCGCCCAGGAACTTTCAACTTTGAATCCGGTGATTCTCTGATTGGCCAGGGCCATCTCACGGATGGCGTCCGTCAATTCATATTCGTTCCGGGCCGACTTTTTGAGACAGGCCGTGAACTCAAAAAGCCGGGGACGAAAGATATAAATGCCCGCGTTCAGCCAGGCCGGGTTTCCCGGTCCGAGCCAGCCACGGCTTCGCAACCGTTCGAGATCGGCTGCACCTGGTTTTTCAATCAACTCCTTGAGCAAGAATTGTTCGTCAAACAAGAACAACCCGTATTTGGACACGTCCTTGCCGGGAGTCACCGAAACCAGGCCCTCAAAATTGCCGTTCGCGAAGAAATTCACCGCTTGCCGGTAGATTTCCGCGGGCACGATTATGTCACCGTAGGTCAGAAGAAACGGCGAGTCGCCGACAAAATTCTTTGCCAGTTCCGGCGCTTTGCCGGTGCCGTCCTGGACCGTCTGGCGGCCGAACGCAATCCGCGCGCCGAATTTTTTGCCGTCACCAAAATGGTTTTCAATCACGTCGGCGCGCCAGCCGGTGACGATGAAAATGTCGCGGATGCCGGCCGCGAGAATTCCGGCGACGATGTGTTCGAGGATGGGTTTGCCCTGGACGCGGAGCATGGGTTTGGGCAACTCGTTGGTGAGTTCCCGCATGCGCGTGCCCTTGCCGGCGGCCAGAATCACGGCTTTCATGTGTTTTCGTTCTGGATGTTGTTTTGTTTGATAAGAAACCAGCCTCCGATCATTAGCAACAAACCAAACAGTGTTAAGGCTCCGCCGGCCACGATATAAGAACGTCGTAATTCTTCAACGCTTGAAAAATGTTTCAATAGAAACTGTCCAAGTTTTGCCTTTTCGCTTGGTGTCAATTGTAAATCGTTTTCAGAATCGTCATGACCCGGATTCGCCACCCCAATCAGGAAAAGTGGCAGGCCATGCAACAGCAAAAAGAAACCGCCAGACATGAGCAACATTGCGAGAAAAAGAAATCTAGCTGGCGGCCCCGGCAACAGCGGCTTGTCCAAGACCTCAATCTCAAAGTGCGCTGGCATCTCCGCCTTCTTCTTCTGCAGGAATCCTATCAATTCCCGCACTCGCGTTGGATTTTCCAAAACCATTGGCCAGAACGTCCGGGGCTGCCCTTTCTTGGCGGTGCTAATCAGCTTCAATTTCATCAGGTTTGGCGATTCGACGATGGGCTCAAATTGAAACTTCAAAATATGTTTCCAGCGCACGAACTGATTCTTGGCGGGCTTGATGATGATTCTGTCGTCTTTGATTTGGATGACCCGCTTCGAGCGTTGGCGGACGCGAACCTGGAATTCTATAGTTCCCGAAATGAAGACTACCATTGCCAACCAGATTCCAACCAAAACCGGCAAGCGATCCCAACGCCAGTCGCTTGAAAGCCACGCTTTGAAAAGCCAGACCTCCACGCAGAAAGCCAAAGCAAGGAGCAAAATCGGCAGAAGAAGTGTTGTTTGCCGCCAGCGCCACTTCCAAGTCAGTGGGATGGACGGGTCAACAAACCGATTGAGTTCGGGTTTCTGCTCAATGGTCATGACAAAGGTCTTTCAGAACCTCGTCAACTTTTCCAGCTCTTTCACGCGCCGGTCAATGTGGGTGCGGTTGATTTTTGTGGTTCGCGTCAAACCGAAACCTTCGCAACAAAACGAAGCCACGACGCTGCCGTAAATCATCGCGCGTCGGAGGTTGGTTTCAATCGGGCCGCGGGCGGTGGCCAGATGCCCCATCAGACCGCCGGCGAACGAATCGCCTGCGCCGGTCGGGTCCACGATTTTTTTCAACGGATATGCCGGTGCCACGAACATGCCTTTTGGCGACGAGAGAATTGCGCCGTGCTCGCCCTTTTTGATGATGACGTAGCGCGGGCCGAGCTTGTGGAGTTTGGGCAGCGCGGCGATGATGTTGTCTTCCTTGGTCAACTGGTGCGCTTCGCTGTCGTTGAGGATGAACAGGTCCACACGTTTGAGCAGGCGCAGCAAATCCGGCAGCGCGATGTTGAGCCACAAGTCCATTGTGTCGGCGGCAACAAAGCGCGGGCGCGCCATCTGGTCGAGCACGTGATGCTGGAGCGCCGGCGCAATGTTCGCCAGCAGAACGAACGCCACGCGCCGATGCGATTCCGGCAGCGCGGGCGTGAACGTCTCAAATACGCCGAGTTCGGTTTCGAGCGTGCGGCGGCGGTTCATGTTCTCCTCGTATTCGCCCGACCAATGAAACGTTTTGCCGCGGCGGATCTGCAAACCATCAAGGTCAATTTTGTGCCGCCGGTAAAGCTGAAGATATTTTTTCGGGAAATCGTCACCGACGACGCCGACCAGTTTGACCGGGCTGAAAAAGCTCGCCGCCACGGCGGCGTGGCTGGCCGACCCGCCAAGCAGACGCGGGTTTTCCGCCGTGGGTGTTTTAATGGAATCCAGCGCGGTGGAACCGACAATGAGAACGCTCATGAGGAGAATGGTTTGGATGTCGCGAAGCGACTATTGTCATTTGTCCCTTCGGGACTTGAATCGGTTCGATGTTCAAAATTTTGGGGGCGTCGTTTGGGCCCTCAATACCCACCTTTGCCTTTTTGAATCAGTTCAATCTCGTAGTCTTCCGGGGCGTCGATGAACGCGAAGACCGTGCCGGTGGAGGTGACCGTCGGGCCGTCGGAAAATTTCAGGCCATGTGTGGCCAGGTGTTTGCCGAATTCCTCGAGGCTGTCCACCTCAAAGGCCAGATGTGTCAGGTCCGGCTGCACCTGCACCGGGCCGCTGCCGGGGAAATGTGTGATTTCAATCTGCTCTTGGCTGCCGGGCGCCTTGAGAAAAACCAATTCCGAACCGCGCGGTGATTTGTGCCGCCAGACTTCTTCGAGACCCAGCACCTCGCGGTAGAATTTGACTGTGCGCTCCAAATTATTGACGCGATACCGCGTGTGCAGCAGTTTGTTCACTCGCAGATTTTTCACGCGCGGCCGGTTAGCATGAGATCGTGCGCCGGCGAGCTAGTTGCCGATGGAGATGCAGCCACTGGTAAAGATCAAACCGGCGATGGCCGCAAGGAAAAGGAGGATTTTGATTTTCACGCCGGAAGTCTTTCGCAGGACGCGGCGGGAAGCAAGATAAAAAGCCCGGCACCCGGTTTGGCGGCGGCTTTCAGGATTTCGCCGGCAGTTTTTGATTTCCCGCCGTCATTTTCTACGGCATTATTGAGTTGATTTATGGGCAAACGCCGCGAAGCGCGCGAACGCGCCGTGCAATTTCTGTTTCAGCACGATTTGAATCCGCCGGAGGATTTGGATCGGGCGCTCGATGAATTCTGGGACACGCAACGCGCGGCAGCCATCGCCGAGGAAAAAGGACCGGCCACGTGGGGCCAACCGGTCGAATTGCCGCCGCCGACCGTCGAGGAGGCCGAGACGCGCCTGTTTGCTGAACCGCTCATTCGCGGCGTCCTCGGGCACCGTGACGAGATTGATGCGCGCATCCGGCAGCACGCGAAGAACTGGGAATTCCATCGCATCGCCACGGTGGACCGCAACATCATGCGGCTGGCGATTTACGAAATGCTGTTCCGCGAGGACATCCCGCCGGTGGTGAGCATCAACGAGGCGGTGGATATCGCCAAGAAATTTTCCACGCAGGACAGCGGCAAGTTCGTCAACGGCATCCTGGACAAGGTCAAGGGCGAATTGCTGCGTCCGGCAAGAATTGTAAAATGAGCCCCGAGTTGACATTCCCCGGTTCTCAGTCGTGCGCGCCCGGCGCGCGGTGCAACAACCGAGGACTGTGGACTATCGAATTGTGGACTGCAGACTGAGCTATGAAATTCGCGGATTTGCATTTGCACACACATTTTTCCGACGGCACGTTTTCGCCGGAGGAACTGGCCGGATACGGCCAGCGGTTCGGTTTCACGGCGCTGGCGTTGACGGACCACGATTCGGTGGAAGGTTGCGTGCGGATGGCGGAGGTTTGCGGCAAAGCGGGCATTGAATTTATTTCCGGCACGGAACTCACCGCCGAGCACAACGGGACCGAGCTGCACCTGCTCGGCTATCTCGTGGATACGCGAAATGAAAAACTGCTCGGGGACATCGCCCGGTTCCAGGCGGTCCGGCAAGACCGCATCCGCGAAATGGTGTCGCGGCTCAACGAGCTGGATGTCCCGCTGGAGGCGGAAATGGTTTTTGCGCTGGCCAACTGCAAATCCCCGGGGCGCCCGCATGTGGCGCGCGCCCTCGTGAAGGCCGGGCTTTGCAAATCGCTGGACGAGGCCTTCGAGCGTTTTCTCAAAAAAAACCGGCCGGCCTGGGTGCCCAAAGCCAAAATGTCCGCGCTCGAGGGCGTCGAGTTGATTCATCAAGCCGGCGGCCTCGCGGTGATGGCGCATCCCGGTTTGAATCGCACCGACGATGTTATCCCTGCCCTCGTGGATGCCGGGCTGGACGGCATTGAATGTTTTCACACGAAACACTCGACCGCGACGTCCGCGCGCTATCTGGAAATGGCCGATAAATTTCATCTGCTCGTGACGGGCGGCTCGGACTGCCACGGGTTCAGCAAGGGCAAACCGCTCATCGGCACCGTCAAACTGCCTTACGAACACGTGGAAAAACTCAAGTCGCGGGTCGCGAGTCGAAAGTCGAGGACAGAAAATCCGCACTGACCCATGGGTCTCTTCCAGAAATTCCGCGCCGGCCTGCAAAAAACGCACTCCAGGCTGGCCCACGAAATCAAACGAATCGTCACGCGCTCGCCGAAACTCGATGCGACCACGCTCGAAGAACTCGAAGCCGCACTCATCGCCGCCGACCTCGGCCTGGCCGTGACCGCGCAAATCGTGGCGGCGGTGAAGCAAGCCTATGAAACTCAGGGCGGCGCCGGCCTGGACGTGTTTGCCATTGCCCGGGCCGAAGTTGTAAAAAGTTTAGCATCGAACAAGGCCGAATTGATCAAAGCCGCACACCTCCCGACGGTGGTTTCCATTGTCGGCGTCAACGGCACAGGCAAAACGACCACCGCCGCCAAGCTGGCGCACCTGGTCCAATCACAGCGCCAGACCGCGCTGCTGGCGGCGTGCGACACGTTCCGCGCCGCGGCCATCGAACAAATCAAATTGTGGGGACAAAAAGTAAAGGTTGAAGTTGTTGCGGGCGCTTACGGCGCCGACGCCGCATCCGTGGCCCACGATGCCGTGACCGCGGCGCAGTCACGCAAGGCAGATTACCTGTTCATCGACACTGCGGGCCGCTTGCACACCAAGCACAACTTGATGCAGGAATTGCAGAAGTTACATCGCGTTATTGGCAAGCAACTGCCCGGCGCACCACAGGAAGTGCTGCTGGTGCTCGACGCGACGACCGGCATGAACGCGCTGAACCAGGCGCGCGAATTCAACAAGGCCGTGCCGCTCACCGGCCTCGTTGTCACCAAACTCGACGGCACCAGCAAAGGCGGCATGGTGGTGGCGATCCAACAGGAACTCGGCCTGCCCATCAAATTCGTCGGCCTCGGCGAGCAGGCAGACGATTTGCAGCCGTTCGACGCCAAACAATTCGCGGAAGCGTTGTTTGAGGAATAAACCCGTGTTCAGCTGCGGTTGAAGAATTGAGCCTCCTCACGTCGGCTGCTACGAGAAGGGAAATGGCTGACGCTCGATTTATGCGCCTTGCCCTCGGGCCCGCGAGGCGCAGTTTTTGGAAACGGTGATGACTCCATCCCATGGTTATTACCAGTCTCCAAGCTGCGGGAGGCGGCAAGGCTTGGACAAAATCGCCGGTTCTGTATCATTTCCAGCGCCATGAATTCGCCCCTGCGCCGGCTGCTGTTTCTGCTCTTCTTTCTGTCCGGCTTTTGCGGTCTGGTCTATCAGGTCGTATGGACGCGCATGGCCTTTGCGTCATTCGGGATCATCACGCCGGTCCTTTCCGTGGTGCTCTCCGTGTTCATGCTGGGACTGTCCGTAGGGGCCTGGGCGGGAGGACGTCTGGTTGGTCTCTGGACGAGCAAGACCGGCTTGTCCGCCGCCTTTTTTTACGGCGCAGCTGAGTTGATGATTGGGTTGGGCGGAGCCTTCGCAGTTCCCCAATTGTTCCAGTTCGGCGAACGCTGGTTGTTGTCGACCGGCCAGACCAATTCCTTCAATTATCTTTTCCTTTCAGCGACGGTCCTGACCATTTCCCTTTTTCCCTGGTGTGTGTGCATGGGCGCAACGTTCCCGTTCATGATGGCCTATGTCAGGGAGCGCGACCATGATAACCAGGAAAGTTTCAGTTACCTGTACTTGGCCAATGTTCTCGGGGCGATGAATGGAGCTTTGTGGACGGCGGTGGTTTCGGTGGAAATACTGGGCTTTCGAAAAACTCTCTGGGACGCCGCCGCCGCCAATTGCATGATTGCCGTGATCAGCGTGTTCCTGGGACTTTACCGCCGCCGAGCTTCCGCGATCCTCAAGCCGGAGACATCGGGTCCGACAGAACCGGTGATTGCCTCTCCGTTTCAAGAAACTCCCGCCCGGCTGGTGCGATGGCTGTTGTTTTCAACCGGATTCAGTGCCTTGGGCATGGAAGTGGTTTGGACCCGCGCCTTCACTCCGGTCCTGCAAACGCAGGTGTATTCCTTCGCTTCAATTGTCTGCGCTTACCTGGGGGCCACGTTCCTGGGTTCCTGGTGGTATCGCCGCGAAATGCGCCAGCGCCGGGTCCGTTCCGTGGCGGTCATGGTTTCCCTGCTGGCGCTCACGGCGTTCTTGCCGGCGCTGACCAATGATCTCCGGCTCTTGCAAGCAAACTGGGTTGGCCACATCAGTTTGAGCAGCGCCGCGCTTCTGCTCGCCAGCATTTGTCCGTTTTGCGCTGTGCTGGGCTATTTGACGCCAGGTTTGATCGACGGCTACGCCACCGGGCGACCGGCCGAGGCTGGCAAGGCGTATGCCATTAATGTGGTTGGCTGCATTCTGGGGCCGGTGTTTGCCTCGTATGTTTTGTTGCCGTCGATGAGCGAAAAAAACGCATTAATTTTCCTTAGCCTGCCGTTCCTGGGGTTTTATTGGTTGCTGAGCCGGTCCCTGCCGCCACCGCGACGTTGGGGGATGGGCTTGAGCGCATGCGCGGCATTGGTTTGGGCGTTATGCTTCACCGAGGACTATGAGACTTTCCTGGTCAAAACGGAAAAGAACACGGTCGTGGGTCGGGATTATGCCGCATGCACCATTTCCTTTGGGGAGGGCAGGCGCAAATTTCTTTATGTTAACGGCGTGGGCATGACGGGGTTGACCCCCGTCACGAAGCTGATGGCCCATCTACCGCTTGCGCTTCACGAGGGCCGGCCTGAATCCGCGTTGATTATTTGCTTTGGCATGGGCACATCCTATCGCTCCGCTTTGAGTTGGGACGTAAAAACGACGGCGGTGGAACTGGTGCCCGGGGTGACCCGCGCGTTCGGATTTTATCACGCGGACGCGATGCGCTGCTTGAACGATCCCAAGGGACGGATCGTGATTGATGATGGACGGCGCTACCTCAAACGCACCCGGGAAAAATTCGACGTCATCGTGATTGATCCCCCGCCGCCGGTGGAAGCGGCGGGGTCCAGCCTGCTCTATACGCCGGAATTTTACGCGCTGGCGAAACAGCACTTGAATCCCCATGGCATCGTTCAAGCCTGGTTCCCCGGCGGCGAATTCCTGACCGCTCAAGCGGTCCTCCGCTCCCTCCACGAATCCTTCCCTTACGTGCGCTGTTTTGGTTCGGTTGAGGGAGGCGGAAAGCACATGTTGGCTTCCATGGAGCCAATCGAAACGCGAACCGCCGTTGAACTCGCCAACCGCATGCCCGGCCGCGCCCGGGAAGATCTGCTGGAGTGGAATCCCACAGAAACGGCGCCGGCTTTTCTGGAGCGGGCTTTGTCGCAAGAAATTCCCGTCCAGGACGTCCTCAACCCTGATCCGGCAATCGAGATCACCGATGACCGGCCTTTCAATGAATACTTCCGGTTGCGGCGGTGGGGGCTATACTGACTTTGATTCGTATCGGCAATGGATACACGGCAAAAAATCATTTCAGCGGCTGACCTGAATTACCTGCGCTGGGCGCTCAGTCTGGCCCGCCGTGGTTACGGCCGGACGTCGCCGAACCCGATGGTCGGCGCGGTGGTGGTGAAGGGGGGAAAGATCATCGGGCGCGGCTGGCACCGGCGCGCGGGTTTGCCGCACGCGGAAATCGAGGCGCTTCGCGATGCGCAAAAGCACAGCTACAACCCACGCGGCGCGACGCTTTACGTAACGCTCGAACCATGTTGCACCCATGGGTGCACGCCGCCTTGCACGGATGCCATCATTACTGCCGGCATCAAACGCGTGGTCATCGGCACAGTTGACCCGAATCCGGAACACGCCGGGCGGGCGCTCAAGATTTTGAAACGCGCGGGAATTGCGGTTGCAACGTTCGGAGTTCCGCGTTCACGCGGCAAGGGCGGAGAACTGAAGGCAGACCGCCTGAAGGCGGAACTCCAAACTTTGACTGCCGAATGCGAACGGCTCAACGAGGCATTCAATCACTGGATTGTTCATTGCATACCGTTCGTCACGATCAAGGCGGCCATGACGCTCGATGGCAAAATCGCGACGGCATCCGGCGAATCGAAATGGATTACTGGAGAAAAGGCGCGCGCTTACGCGATGAAGTTGCGGCAAGGAGCGGATGCAATTCTCGTCGGCGTGAACACGATTCTGGCAGACAACCCGAGCCTGACGGCAAGGGCGAAGTCGGCAGATGGCAGATGGCAGATGGCAAAACCGGTCTGGAGAATCATCCTGGATTCGATGGCGCGAACGCCGCTGAATGCGAAAGTGGCGAGCGACAAATTCGCCGGGCTGGCCTTGGTTGTCGTCAGCAAACACGCACCTCAAAGCCGGGCTGCTGCCCTGGCCAAGCGAGTAAATGTCCTGATCGCGCCTACGGCCAGATCGGCAGTCGGCGATCGGCAACCCGTAATCGATCTGACTTGGCTTTTGAAAAAACTCGGTTCGGAAAATGTGACCAGCCTGTTGGTCGAGGGTGGTGGCGAAGTGAACGCGTCGTTTTTACTCGGAGGGCTCGCGCAGCGCGTCGCGTTTTTCTACGCACCCAAAATCCTCGGCGGCCGCGATGCGAGAAAAGTAGTTGCCGGCGGAGGGGCGAAATCCCTGACTGACTCGCTGCGACTTCGGGACGTGGAATGGAAACAGCTCGGCCCGGATTTGATGCTGAGCGCCCGGGTGGCATAAACTGCGGCTCGACGGAGTCTCGCCCCACGGTTAAGCTGGTAGAGATGTTCACGGGCATTGTCGAAGAGGCGGGCATCGTCGAGCGCATCAAGCCCTCGCCGAAAGCGATTGAGCTGACACTGCGCACCAATGTGACCGGTCGCGGTCTGAAACCCGGCGGCAGTCTAGCCGTGAACGGGTGTTGCCTCACCGCCGTAAAAATAGCCGGGCGGGGAAAATTCAGATCCGCGCAGTTTGATTTGCTCCGGGAAACGTGGCAGCGCACCAATCTGCGATTTGCGAAGGCCGGGTCGCTGGTGAACGTGGAGCGACCGCTGCGGGCCGCTGGCGAATTCGGCGGACATTTCGTGACCGGCCACATTGATGGCGTCGGTAAAATTATCCGCTGGGAACGCGCCGGCAGGGATCACGTGCTCGACATCGTCGCGCCGGAGGAGGTGATGCGGTACATCATTTTCAAAGGCTCAGTGGCGGTGGACGGCATCAGCCTGACGGTCGCGGGCGTAGACAGAAACAGTTTCCGCATCTGGATCATTCCGCACACTTACGAAATCACGGCGTTGCGCGAACGCAAAGTCGGTGACGCGGTGAATCTCGAGGCCGACCTGCTCGGCAAATACGTGGAGAAATTCCTCGCTGCGCGCGGCCGACGCAGAATTTTGGGCCTCGTTACGGATTTCGACGAAGGTCCGGGTTTGAAACTAAGCAGAATCCGGAAATTCCTGAGGCCTACTGAATTTTCGCCCGATAAAACCTCCAAGGGTAATTTGTGACGTCCGTGTCCGTGTAAGTAATGCTTCCTGTGGGCGCGGCATTGGTGGAAATGGAGGTCCAATTTTTAAGGTCAGTCGAGGCCTGAATGACATAATTGGAACCGGCCGGCCCGGACAAATGGAGATTGAACCCATTGGCAATCATCCCCGTTCCGGCCGAGACAATATTCAGCACGTTGGTAACGGTGCTGACTAGGACAATCAAGGTTGCGTTGCTGCTGGTGACAGAACCGACGCCATTGACGACGCGGACAGAATAGTTACCTGCGTTGGCCGCAGAAACATGACCAATCGTCAACGTGCTGACCGTGCCAACCAGTGGAACGACAACATTTACCACCGTGGCATTAGTTGTTGGAACAGGTTGGCCGTTGAAAAGCCAATCGAACTTCATAGAGGTGAGACTGACGGCGGTGGTGGTCAAAATAGCAGTGCCTCCATTTTGGACAGCCAAGCCCAAAGGTTGGACAGCGATAATGGGCGGCGTACCGATCTGTGCCTGAACGCTTGCGATTAAAAAGCCAAAAAAAGGCAAGCATATCGCGGCTTTTTGGAGCCGATACTGGATGAGTCTGGCCAGCCCTACCATAATTTGAGACACTTTAAGCTATTACCGTGCCTAAAAATTAGAATCGGTAGGTCACTTTGACGCGAAATGTCCGGCCATCCTGCTGAATCACGTCCTGCTGATGGAAATTGGAGGCAGGGTCGAAGTAGGTTTTATCGAACAAATTATAGACGCTCGCCGAAATATCCAGGTTCTTGATGAGGTTCTGGCTGAAAAGTGTGAAATTAACCACAGCGTACCCAGGGGCGTCTGCCCCCGCCAATGTGTCGCCGGAAAGATCGGTAAATACCGAGTGCCGCCGGCTCGTGTATTGAACTTCAAGTCCGGCGAAAATTTTGTCCTTCAGCAACGGTGCGCTGGCGTTGAATTTCACCAGATGCATGGGTGAATCAGGCAGGCCTTCGCTATTGTCGCGGTTTTCAGTATGCTGCAGCGTGTAGCTCAAACGGGTACGGAAGCCATATTCCCATTTGCCTTCGAGCGCGAGTTCTAGACCCAGCGTGTCGGCGTTAAAATTGGTGAAACTTCCGTTTTCGAAATCAATCAGGTCGTCCATGCGGTTGTAATAACCTGAGACGGACGAGCGCAGGTTCCGGCCGATTCCCTGTTCATAGACCAATTCGTAGGAAGTGATTTTTTCCGGCTGGATGTTCAGAAAGTTCGTGTCGCTTAATTCCAGAAAGTTCGGGTCACGGAAAGCCGTTCCGTAAATGAACTTGAAGGTGGATTCCGGGAATGGATTGTAAATGAGCGCTGCGCGTGGGCTCCAATCCGGTTTGAAATGGCCGTACTGATCGTAGCGAACGCCGGCGTTGATGTGCAGGTTGGTCAGCACCGCGAAATCATCCTCGGCAAAGATCCCATAACTCCGGCGATGGTCATGCACATCCCGAATGTCGGCAGTGGTTGGTTCAAGCTGAAACAGATGATCGTCTTGCCTGAAATCGTTGCGGTATTCACCGCCTACAGTGAACAAATTGCGGTCCCACATTCTTTTGTTTACTTGCACCTCGCTGCCAACCCATTCACCGGTTTGCTGCTCCATGTAAAAGTCGGCGCCGGGGGCTGGTGACAAAGGAGGCTCCGGGTAGCCGATCTGGAAGTCGTTCCGGTCATAGTAAACATTGGCGGATATATCCAGCGTGTCCGAAAATGGATGCGCATATTTCAAGATGGCGTAACTCCGGTCGTCCACCGTTCGCAGCCGCGAGTCATTAAACGTGGTATCGTATTGCGCGGTCGGGTTTCCTTTCTCGCGATTGATAAAACCGCCTTCAGCCGTGAAGTCCTTGTAGCTTACGGAACCAAAGAAACTGCTAAAGCCGTCGTCGTCCAATCGATGCGCGACGCCGTTGTTTTGTGACGGGGTGTTGAATTGCGGATAGAACAGATTATCCTGCCCATCACTGTTGTAGAGAGTGCCGGAAAGCAGAAATTGCAGGCCGTTGGTGAATTGCTTGCCAATCGTAACACGCCCCGAGTAGGCGTTAAAACTGCCATACGCGCCGGAGGCTTCCACACCGTCCACCTGTTTGCCTTGGCGCGTAATGACATTGATCACGCCAAAGAACGCATTGTTGCCGTAAAGCACCGACCCGGGGCCGCGAATGATTTCCACCCGGTCTATCAAATCTACGTCCAGAAGGAACGCGGTATCAATGTACGCCGCGTCGTTCAGGTCATTGTTGATGCGGTGCCCGTTGACGAGCAACAGAATGCGGCTGTTGAAATCGCCGAGGTTGACGCCGCGGGCGCCTAAAAAATCATAGTCCCGGTCGTAGGAGATATAGAATCCCTGCACACTTGCCAGAATGTCGGCCAGTGTCCGGTAACCGTACCGCTGGATTTCGTCCGAAGTGATGACGGTGGTGGACGAGGGCGCTTCAGTGGCCTTTTGCTCAAACTTCGAGGCGCTGAAAACTTTCGGAACTTCAATTTGCATCAAGCTCTCCAACGGCAGCTCGGTCAAATCCTGCGTTCGAATTGTATCGTCGTCCGCGCGGACGTTTGGGGGACAAAGGAACAACCATAAGAAAAGGGGCCAGGACAAGGGCGTCGGACCCGGCAGGATTGGCAAAAGAGTGCTCCTTTTGTTCATGCTATGGATCAGGCGCGGTTTTTGGCTGTTGGCAAATTCTTGGGTGCGACACCAGCAACGCTGGCAACGTGGATTCAGCACGATTGTTGCCATGTTGCCTTGTCCTGAAATTGGATTGTGACTGCCGCTTTAGGGGCGCTGGCAGTAAATGCGCAGAACTTGACAATACCAGGCAAATGCGCCGTCATAAAAGGCAATATTGTGTGACCGGCAAACAGGAAGGATCCCGTGGTCATTTCCGTCGCGCCTTGGAGCGGGTTCGAGCCATGCGATCGGCGGAAGGACCGCTTGCTGTCTGTCGCGCAAAGCCATTTCCGAGTCCCTCGCGCTGGTAAGGATGTTGATTCTGCTTGTCAGTTTGCTTTTCGGCCTCGCGTTCAAAGGCTCTGGGCAAAATTCGTCCCCGTCCGAATATCAGATCAAGGCGGCATTTCTGTATAACTTCGCAAAATTTGTCGAATGGCCTGGGCAGGCATTTGCCAGCCCCACATCCCCGATAGTCATTGGGGTGTTGGGGGAAAATGTTTTTGGCGACAATCTGGAACGGACCATCCGTGACAAGACCATCAACAACCATCCGCTACAGTTCAAACAATTTCATTCTGTGATGGAGGCGACAAATAGCCAGATTTTGTTTATCAGCGCTTCGGAGAAAAGCCGGTTGCCGAGAATCCTAAACGGGCTGCGCGGCACGAGTGTTTTGACGGTGAGTGAAAATTCAGATGAGTTTATCAAAGCGGGCGGCATGATTAATTTCGTGATTGAGGACAACCGGGTTCATTTTCAAATTAACGATGATGCCGCCAAAAAGTCGGGATTAACCATCAGTTCCAAATTGTTGAGCCTCGCCGTGCATAATCATTGAACCTACTGAACGGAATGAAAAACGCTTCAATCCGCTCCGGAGCGCTGCGATCAAGGCAGTCCTGGCGTTTTGTATTGAAAGAGGACAGTTGTGCCCAGGTTTCAGGACATTTCGATCAAGTCCAAGCTGACGGCGATCATTATGATTGCCAGCACGGTGGCTTTGCTGCTGGTCTCGACTGGATTCGTGACTTATGAATTGGTGACCTTCCGACAGACTATGGTCAGTGACCTTGCGACGCTGGCAAAAATCATTGGAGATCAGAGCACGGCGGCGTTGTCGTTTGACAAGAAAGATGATGCCGAAGAGACCTTGCACGCCCTCACCTTCAAAACGCATGTCGTTGCCGCGGCACTTTATGACAAAAACGGCAAGCTCTTTGCGAGATACTTGCCGCCGAACGCGCCGGTGGAATTATTTCCGCCCCGGCCCGAACCTGACGGTGCGCGATTCGAAAATGACCGGCTGGTTCTCTTTCAGAAAATCTACGATGCTGGCGGCTTTGCCGGAACGGTTTGGCTGGAATCGGATTTGCAGGAAAGAAATGAGCGGTTCGTGCGTTATGCCGAGATGATCGCGCTCCTGATGATCGCCTCGTTGCTCGTAACACTCTTCCTCTCCTCGCTGCTCCAACGGGTCATATCCCGCCCGATTTTTCACTTGGCCCAAACCGCCCGGACGGTGTCTGGTACAAAAAATTACGCCGTGCGCGCCGACAAACACGGCAACGATGAACTCGGCCAGTTCGTTGAAAGTTTTAATGAAATGCTCGGCCAGATCCAGCGGCGCGACTTGGAATTACAGCAGGCGCACGACAAACTGGAAATCCGCGTCGGGGAGCGCACGCGCGACTTGCGCGCCGAAATTGCCGAACGCCGCCGGGCTGAATCGGCGCTG